>Ga0209925_1000299_pt1 | contig 26713 bp, 25 predicted proteins | sample SalPonR2_A_D1_MG_FD_185702 | JGI IMG/M metagenome (GOLD analysis project Ga0209925, IMG submission 185702) | Salt pond soil microbial communities from South San Francisco under conditions of wetland restoration - Salt Pond MetaG R2_A_D1_MG... ... | reverse complement strand
TTGATGTCACTGAAGCCGAAGGCTTTCCACATGTGCAGCGAGAAGCGCAGCACTTCCAAGATTTCGTCCTCGATCTGGTCGGGGGTACAGATGATGTGGGCATCGTCCTGGGTAAAGCCGCGCACCCGCAGCAGCCCGTGGAGTACCCCCGAGCGCTCGTAGCGGTACACAGTCCCCAGCTCGGCCCAGCGCAGGGGCAGATCGCGGTAGGAGTGCAGGTTGGTGTTGTAGATCATAATGTGAAAGGGACAGTTCATCGGCTTGATGTAGTAGTCGTTCTCGTCCACCTGCATCGGGCTGTACATGTTTTCGTTGTAAAAGCCGAGGTGCCCCGAGGTCTCCCACAGCCAGGACTTGCCCACGTGGGGTGTGTAAAGCATCTCGTAGCCGTTTTTCAGGTGTTCGGCCCGCCAGTAATCCTCGATGGCCAGCCGCACCCGGGCCCCCTTGGGGTGCCAGTAGATCAGGCCGGGCCCCGCCTCTTCATGGGTGGAGAACAGGTCCAGCTCGCGGCCGACCTTGCGGTGGTCGCGCTTGCGCATCTCCTCCAGGCGCTGCAGATACTGCCGCAGCTCCTTGGGGTTCTTCCAGGCGGTGCCGTAGATACGGGTGAGCATCTGGTTCTTCTCATCGCCCCGCCAGTAGGCCCCGGCGATATTCAGCAGCTTGAAGGACTGCGCATTCAGCTCGGAGGTATCCTTCACATGGGGCCCCCGGCACAGGTCGACAAAACCGCCCTGGTTGTACAGGGACACCTCTTCGCCCTCGGGAATCGCCTCTAAGAGCTCCAGCTTGTAGTCCTGGTCCTGTTTCTTGAACAGCTCGTAAGCCTCGTCACGCTTGACCACGCTGCGCTGAAACTCGTGCCCCTCTTTGATGATCTCCTGCATCCGCCCGCTGATCTCCTCGAGGTCCTCCTCGCTCAGCTGCCTGGGCAGCTCGAAATCGTAGTAAAAGCCGTCCTCGATCGCCGGACCGATGGCCACCTTGGTCCCCGGAAATTTCTCCACCACCGCCTCGGCCATCACATGGGCCATCGAGTGGCGTATTTTATGCAGTTGTTCGTCTTGTGCCATAATCTATCTCCTTGTTCATAATTCTTTCTGTTCGGTCGCTGCAGCATCCCGCCGGGCCATATGCCTCCTGTCAGTCGCCGCACCTCATTTAAAATAAAAAAACCTTCACATCCTACGTCCTCCACACCTAAGTGCAAGGACGAAAAACGCAAAGGTTTTCCGCGGTTCCACCTTACTTCCGCGCCCGACTTTGTGTGGTCGATGTCCGCTGCATCGCCAGTCGCCGGCCGCGACTCTCGCTTGGCCCGTTTACGCCGGGAATACGGCCCCGCTTACTCGTTCTCGACACCCGCTCGGCGCTAAGCCTGACCCCGCAGGACCGGTCGTATCGAAAACTTTCCGCAGGCAGCTCGGGAGTGGTTTTCGGAAGGGGCTGCCGGGCGGCTTCCAGCCCCCGCATATGCGGACGACCGCCCTCTCTGAAGACAGGGGAACCCTCTTACTCGTCTCCGTCGTTGCTGGTTCCTATAATATTGCGCTAATGCTATCTAGATGTCAAGCCTTTCCGGCAAAACCTCCAAAAACGTCGCCCAGTATGTGCAGAAATTCCTCTTTTTGCTCTACGTGCAGCCAGTGTCCGGCATTTTCTATGGTCCGATGATCTTGCCTTCGAAACCACCGCGACAGAGCTTCAAAATGCTCCGCCGGCATATATCCGCTTCCGCCTCCGGAAATCGTGCACAGCGGCACATCCCGCCAGCCCTCCTGCACGTCGGCCTTCCCGGCCCCCAGGACCTCCTCACCGTTCTCACCGTTCTCGCTCGTACCTTTCGCAGCTATTGAAGGCCCCCCTTCCGGCAGCACCTCCCGGCAGGACTGGGCGAAATCAGCGGCGATCGCCTCAACACCAAGCTGCAGCCGCAGCCGCCCCTCATCACTGCGGCGGAGATTGTGCAGCAGAAACTGTACCACCTCCGGTGAAGCAATCCGCCGCTCCAGCAGCTCTTCAGCGGCCCGTCGGCTCTCCAGTGCGGCCGGGCTGGACTGAAGGCTGGACTGAAGGCCGGCTTGCAGTTCCTGCAGGGCCGCCACTACCTCCTGCAGCTCACTGCAGAGCGCCTCCGGCAGCCGGAAGGGAGTGATATCGACTAGGATCAGCCGCTCAATCAGCTGTGGCCTTTGCTGCAGCGCCAACACCGCGACCTTACCACCCAGAGAGTGGCCCAGCAGGGTTACCGGCCCGCCGGCAGCAGCCGTTTCGATGAAAGCACACACATCCGCGGCCATTTCCTCCAGATTAAAGGGGCCCTGGTTCGGTGAATCACCGTGGTGGCGCAAATCCACCGTAAAAACGGTCGCCCTAGGGCCCTCCACATTTTCCTGGGGGGCAAAGTCTTGGGAGACAGAGTCCCGGACCGCCAGGTCCCGGGCGGCAAAATCCCGGGCCACAGCACGCCAGTTTCGCTTCGAGCCGAACAGCCCGTGGAGTACCACCACACGCGGGCCATCGGCAGTACCGTCAAAGCGGTCGAAACTAAGCTCAACCGGCATAGCTGTCCAACACTGCCTGCACCTGCCCGATTGTTCGCCGATGGACATTGTCTACTTTGATAGTCTCACCACTTATTTCCAAATTAATTTTACCGAACAAGAGCCCCTTCCTCAGATCGTAGTCTGTTAAATCGGCATAGGCTACCTTCCGGGTAAGCGTACCGTTGACCGGATGCACGTGAATAAAATAGACGTGACTTTTTCCAAAAACCAGCATCCAGCGCTTCCCGTTGCTGATACCCGCCGTGGCCGCTTCAATTTTTTCGCCCCCGGGAAGTACATTGGGTACTACCTTTACCTCCGGACGATAACTAAACAGGTGATATACATTCAAATCCTTTAATCGTTTTACAACGCTCTGTTTATCCATTTTTCAACTCCTGCTATAATGTATCCCATCAACTGGAAGGGAGCAAGCAGTTATGCACACCTATGACCCAAAGGGATATCCAACTCTCATTATCGGCGGCGGCGTCGGACCCATGGCGGGGGTGGAACTACACAAAAAGATTATCGAGCACACCCTTGCTTCGGGCGACCAGGACCATTTGGATCTTATTCATATCTCCTCTGCCCGAACTATCGGCGACCGCACCGCCTATCTCTTGGAGGATGGCCGGGAGAACCCCGGGAACCACATGGCCGCGGCGGTTTCACTTGGTCTATGCGGACTTTTGGACGGGAACGGCCGTCTGACCGCACCGACAGTGGTGGGAGTCCCCTGCAACACCTTCCACGCCCCGGTTATCTACGAACAGTGTGCCCTAGAGCTGCGGCAGCTAGGGCCGGGCCTCACACTGGTGCACATGCTCGAGGAAACTCTGGAGCTCATCCGGCAACGCACACCGGAAGCAAAAACCGTTGGGCTGATGTCGACCACCGGTACCCGCCGCAGCGGTGTGTGGCACCACCTGTTGGAAGGCAGAGGCTACAAGGTAATTGAAGTGCCCGAAGATGATCAAGAAGCGCTGCATGAGGCAATCTACCACCGTGAATGGGGCTTGAAAGCGGTCAGCCCGGCCAGTGAAACCGCCCGCAGGCGCTTCGCAGGGTATGCACGACAGCTCATAGAGGCCGGGGCGGAGGTACTGGTTCCCGGCTGCACCGAGATTCCCCTGGCCCTGCCCGGAACAGAGTTCGGGGGAGTACCGCTGGTTGATCCGGTGCTGGCTCTGGCCCGCGGCATGATCAGCGCCGCCGAGCCTGACAAACTACGCCCGCTGTAAGGAGAAAAGATGAAGGAAAATATGGGAAAAACCGACAAAGTTATGCGAATACTGGCGGTGGTAGCAATTGTGGCGTTGAACATCACCGTCAATATTCATCCGATTCTGGCCCTGCTGCTGGGAATTGCCGCAGTGGTGCTGGTGTTTACCGCCGTAGCGGGGGTCTGCCCGCTCTATCGGCTGCTGGACATCTCTACCAAAACCGACCGCGACAAAGAGTCCTAAAGTTCGACCCTGCCCTCGCCCCTTTTACGGGTAATGGGCTTACGGCCCATGCAGAGGAGCCCTTATTTCTCTTTTTCAAGGTAGCTGCCGTCTGGGAGCAGGTAGTCGGAGTGGGGAATGCCCGCCGACTCCTTCTTAAAGCGCTCGCAGCTGCGATAGTCGCCCTTGCAGTACTCTTCTCTCCATCCCAGGCTGATGCTGCCCTGGCGCTCGTGCCGGCGCAGAGGGCATAGGGAGTACCACCTACAGGACAAGCCGCACCTCCTGCCCCGCGGGCCCGCCGTCTACTGGAAGAGCATTTTTTATAAATAAATTTACACTGGAATAGATTTCATCCACCTTGGGGTCATCCGGCAGAACAGCCCTAATGCGATCGAGATAGCCCCGGGCGTACACCCGGCGAAGGCTGGGAGTGTAATTGAGGTCAAAGACCCAGCCGATCTGCAGCAGTTTAAAGTCGTTGAGGTTGTGCATGTGGGAAAACTTGACCACACGGCGCTGCATAAGGTCGCGGTACACACCGTCGGAGACCCCCGGGGTGTCGGGCAAACCGAGTTCCACTGCACCGTTGCCGGCATTTCCGGCCTCCGCGGACTTTTCATAATGATCGGTGACCACCTTCCATATGTCCAGCTTGTCGGCATCCCGCAGAAGGCGGGTAAACCGGAGCTGTCGTGGTGCTTGGTCGTCGGGGATATGGGCCCTGTTGTGATGGGCAATAGCGGTGAGGATGAGCCGGCGGTCGGCGGAGGAGTAGTTACCCAGAAGTTTGTACTGCTTTATTACCTTAACCCCCAGGGCTGCATGGTCCTCGGAACGGCTGTCACGGAAAGTTCGATAACGGGCGAACTGCTCAAAACGACCGAGGTCGTGCAACAGACCCATTACTTCGGCCAATTCTAAGTCGCGGCGATGAAGCCTAAGTTCAGTTCCGAGACTGTGTATTTCCCTGCGCACCCGCTTAGAATGCTCGGCCTTCAGTGTGATATTACGATTATGTTCCCCGTCGCCGTTCATAAAGGCGTTAATATAGTTTTGCATCCACTGCTGAATGTTCGTTTTGTTCATGGTGTTCTTTCCGTTTCTATTTGCTTCGTGGAAAGGGTAAAACTTTTTATTAATGAGTTCAAGAACTCCTCTCTGTTTTTGCAAGAATTTTTTATGGCCGCCCTTGGGCGACTGGCCTTGGGCGGCTGCCTTGGGCGGCTGAGCTCTACTTGCTCTCTACCTACCCTTGGGCGGCCGGCCTATCGCTGATGGCTCAGGGCTGCTGGGCTCTAAAAGTGCGCAGCGATTCCAAAGCTTGCCGGTCAAAGAAAAACTATGATACAGTGCATCCATGTCAATAAGAATCTTGATAACCGGCGGAACCTTTGATAAGCACTACGATGAATTATTCGGAGAACTTACTTTTAAAGATACCCATCTTCCGGAAATCTTACGCATTGTCAGAGCAACTGTTCCCTTTGAGTTAGAGATCAATCAATTGGTCGATAGCCTCGATATGCAGATGTCCAATAGACTCTCCATACTCGATTCTTGTCGAAAGGCACCGGAGGACCAAATTATTATTATTCACGGTACGGATACTATTACGGAAACCGCCCGTGTAATAGGAGAAGCCGGACTTTCCAAATGCGTTGTATTAACAGGCGCCATGATTCCATATTCGGTTAGTAATTCAGACGCTGTGTTTAATCTCGGATGCAGTTTTACGGCAGTGCAACTAAGTGGTCCCGGAGTGTATGTGGTGATGAACGGAAAAGTCTTTCCTTGGAACGATGTGATTAAAAACAAGCAAAAGGGAATATTCGAACCTTTAAATGAAATCTGATCTTATCATTATTGGCTGATCACAACCGGCTGGTAGCGGCAAGATAGTAGCGGCAAGCAAATTTGACGTTCAGTGCTGCTTTTAATATCCTTAAACCATATACATTATAAATTTATGTGTAGAAGGGAAGGAGCACATAGTGAATTTTGAGGGAAGAAGTACGCAAGTATTGAGTTTTCTGACAATTATCCTGGCAGTGATGGTACTGCTGTCCGCCTGTGGTAACGACACGAACGGGGATGCTGAGGCTGCCGAACAGGAGAAGAAGATTCGAGTTGGGATAGTGAACTGGACCGACAGCATTGCCATGACCAACATTGTCAGAGTAATCCTCGAGGAGGAGCTCGGCTACACGGTGGAAACCACCTATGCAGATATTGCCGTTATTTTTTCATCCATCGCGCAGAAGGACTACGATTTATACGTAGATGCGTGGCTGCCGGTAACCCATAAGACTTATATGGAGGAGTACGGCGAAGATTTAGAGAAAATCAGTGAGACCTTCGAAGGGGCCCGCATCGGCTTAGTAGTGCCCGAATATGTTGAGATCGATTCGATTACCGAGCTGAATACCCACAAGGATAAGTTCAACGGCGATATTGTCGGGATCGATACCGGCGCCGGCATAATGAAAACTACCAATCAGGCCATAGAGGACTACGGCCTCGATTTGGATCTGAAGGCCTCCAGCGGCCCGGTCATGACTGCCACTCTGAAAGGGGCCATTGAAGAAAATGAATGGGTTGTAGTAACCGGCTGGAAGCCCCACTGGAAGTTCGCCCGCTGGGACCTGAAGTTTCTCGAAGACCCGAAGAAGATCTACGGTGAGGTGGAAAACACCTGGGCGGTGGCCCACACCGATTTCCGTAAAGATTTTCCGGATGTAACCGAATTCCTGGAAAACTTTATGCTCAGTGATCAACAGCTGGGAACGGTAATGGGTATGATGAATGACAGCGACAAAGAGGCCTATGAGGTTGCCAAGGAGTGGGTACAAAACAACCCCGAGGCCGTACAGGAGTGGGTTCCGTAAGCCCGACGGCTGCTGGGCCCGGGGCTGTACTGAGCTGTACTCAGCGCTGCGGCCCTGCTCGAAGCGGCAGCATCACATGTGCTGCCGTGCATTGAAACCCTCCGCAGTATAGCGGTTGTAAGGCTTGTTGAAACAGGTCAGCATCAGCCGCCGCAGCGGGGGGATTTTTTCATATATGACCTATCATATCGCCGACGGTTACATCCGGATGGTGAAACGGTACGGTATCCATGTCGTGGCCGCCGAAGCTCACTGCTCTCTGGGGACACCAGTGGTAACAGCCGAAACAGCCGACGCAATGATCCAGCCACACTGGATGCTCGTTCTGCATGCGGATATTGTCAACCGGGCAGATGGAGGCACAGGTTCCGCAGCCGATACAGTTCTCATCCTCAATCTGCGTCAGTGCTTTTGTGCCGTAACGGATCATTTTACCCAGCATCTTGAAAACCGAGGGTACCATTTTGAGGTTTTCCTTTTTCAGCATCGGTCCGTACGCACTCTGCGATTCGATTACTCCGCTTTTCTGCGCCTGCAGGTACCGGGACACCTCGGCGGTTTTCTCCCGGCCGGTACTCCAGAGGTACTGCATCCTCGCCTCACCGATGCGCTTAGAACCGATCCCGCTCTGCGGCATTCCCACTGCAAAACCGGCAGAAAGCTGTCCCCCGCGGGCATTGAGGAGTGCCGCAACCCGATGGAGTGCTCGCCCCGGACTAATTCCGTAGGTGCACACCGCAAACAGATAGGTGTTTTGAATATTGCCTAAATTAGTTAGTGCTTCGACCACATACTTCGGAGGCCTGCCTCCATGGACCGGGAACACAATGCCTAAAATAGAATTACCCAAGGCCCCCTCACCCAAAAGCTGGGCATCATCATCTGAGGCGCCGTTCTTCCCCCGCAGCATCTTCATCGGAAGGAGCTTCGCATCGAGGTCTTGGGAGAGCTTCTTGGCCACCGCCAGTGAGTTCCCGGCACCGGAAAAGTAGTAAATCCGCCTATCTGCCATTCCGCCTCCGCAAAATAGAAAAATTGGGTCTTTATAAATTTATAATATCACTGTTTTGGAAAAACTGCAGATGAGAATTATGTTAGAAGTGTGAAATAGAAATGTAAAAAACAGCGAGCGAGGGGAATTGAACCCCCAATTAAAGCTTGGGAAGCTTTCGTGATACCATTTCACCACGCTCGCATTTGTAATACTTCAATATGAGAGTAACTAATTAACTCCAGGCTGTCAATATTTGAGCCTAACCCGGGTCTCATTTTGAGAGTCATAAGACTTCCAAAATTAGACTTCCTGGTAATTCGACCTAGTTAATCCAAGCCCCGTTTTTGTACCCTGTGCCTTACAATTTCCTCTCCATCCACCTGAATTACCAGGGTTGAACCAACCTCTTCAAGATACGGAATGGTTAAAACCCCTCCTCTATAGCTAAAGGAGATAAGTTGTTCCTTTTCTCCGCTGGTACCAATCAATTCTACTCGCACCGGTACCGGGACGGGATATTCCGGAAGATCTCGTTCAATAACGCCGAATCGGTACTCCTCTTCAATATCTTCAGGGGCCAAAATTGTTAACTGCCGCAGGGTTTCAGTCGGGACCTCATTGCCCGGTTCCGGACTCTGGGAGACTACCGTTCCGGCTTCTCCTTCATCCTGGTCTGTGACGGTAAATACAAAAGGGTGTCCCGAAGAGACTATTTCTCCAAGAGCACTTCGCCACTCCATTCCAGTATAGTCCTTTGTCTCGGTTATCTGCCCCTCCGGTCCTTTGCTTACAACCAGCTCAAGCTCAGTTAGAACGCTCAGCTCTGTTCCCGGGGATGGTTTTTGTTCAAGGATAGTCCCGGCTTCAGACTCATCATATACCCGTATATAAGGCTCTTTGATTTGGAGTAAGGGACCGTATACTGATTCTAAACTTTTGAGATGAGTTTCCAGTTCATTGATATTCCAGCCGACATAGTTGTCAAGCTTTTCTACAGCAGCCCCCTTACTTACACGCAGGAGCACTTCACTTTTTGCCTTCACCACTGCACCCGATATCGGCTCCTGACCAAGGACGGTACCTTTATCTGATAATCTATTGGAATACCTCAACTGCACTCTGCCGTACAGGCCCTTGTCCTGAAGCTCAATTATTGCATTAGCCAGCTCCATCCCCCGTACATCAGGGACCATTGTCTCCTCATGCCCCTCCAGGGCAATAATAAATGTAACTACTGCGGCTAAAAGCGCTACTCCAAGGGTCCCTAAGGAGAAGTAAAGAAGCATCCGGAAAAACTTATTCTCCTGACTCTGAGGTTTCTTAGATGGACCTTTACTACCATTATCCTGAATATTTTCTTGATTCATTTATTTTCTCCAAGTTGCGATCCGATTATCTCTTTATTTCCATTTACAAAGGCTTCCCATCTTAAAGGTTTTTTGCCCTGGAGTTGTAATTTTCTAATAAAAAGGAGACCCTCTCCTGTTTGTACCAAAATTCCATTTTCCCTGTCTATACCAATAACCTTTCCCGGCGGGGAGTCGGCTGAAGATTGTGAATAATTTTTAGAATCCCCCGGAAGTGCTGCTTCCAGTATAGTGAGATGCTTTCCACTCCAGCGAGTACACGCTTTCGGCCATGGATAAAAACCGCGAACCATTCTCTCAATCATTTGATTCGGCAGCTGCCAATTGATCTCCCCGTCCTTCTTATCAAGCTTCCGGCAGTAGGTAGCGTAGAAGTGGTCCTGAGGAACAGGTACTGCCGTCTTATTTTCAAGAGTATCGAGTACCGAAACAAGTAATTCGGCCCCTATATACGCTACTGAGTCAGACAAGGCACCTGCAGTAACTCCTGGGGATAGCTCAAAACGCTTTTGGGCCAATATATCACCAGTGTCCATTTCCAAGGCAATCTTTTGCACGGTTACCCCCGTTTCAGGGTCACCGTTTATAATTGGTGCTATTACCGGTATGCTCCCCCGATACTTAGGTAAAAGAGAGGGATGTACATTTACCCCTCCCTCCGGAAAAAGGCTTAAAAATTTCGGCCCAAAAATACGTCCATAGGCATATACGGCCAGCACTTCCGCCCTTAGGGGAGCTAATACCTCGCGAGCCTCGCGCTTCAAGGTAGGAGGCTGATATACGGGAAGGCCGAGTTCAAGGGCTTTTTCCTTGACCGGGGAGGCGGAGGGTGCCCGCCCCCTCCCTCGGGGACGATCGGGATTTGTGAGCACACCTACTATAGTGTGTCTTTTTGAGATCTCTTCTAAAGAGGGGACGGAAATTTCAGGTGTTCCGGCAAAAAGAACTCGCATGTGTTAATTATTTCCGGGCTTTTTTGTAATAGCTTTTGAGCAGCCGGTCCCGCTGTTTTTCTTCAATGTGATCAACAAATAATACGCCCTTCAGGTGATCAATTTCATGCTGGATAACCCTTGCCAGAAGACCTTCGGCATCCAGTTTAAAGGGTCTTCCATTTTCATTTATTGCCTGTACGGAAACAAAAGCGGGACGAACTACATCTCCATATACACCGGGTATACTTAAACACCCTTCCTCATAGGGGAGGAGTTCCTGACTCGTTCCGACAATCTGGGGATTTATAAATACCCGTGGCTGATCACCATTCACATGGCATACGAATAAGCTTTTAGTAAGTCCTACCTGAGGTGCTGCAAGCCCAATTCCATCGCCCTCGTACATTGCCGTAATCATATTCTGAGCTAAATCGGCAATTTCTCCGTTTACGTCCTTTATTTCTTCGACCTGTTCCCGCAGAACTTCATCGCCTAATGTTACTATATCCAACATATGTTAATAGTACTAAAAAGCATTCATACCGTCAATTATGGTTACAGCAGACTGACCGGATCAACATCAATTTCAACATACAGACCCTTCGGACATTCAAATTTCCGGTACCACTGGTAGATAAAAGCATGCACTTTAGAAAAATTCTTAGTACGAATCAGCAACTGCTCCCGATGGTTTCCTGCAATTACTTCAATGGGACAAGGGGAAGGGCCCAACAGCTCGGTTGTTTCGTCAATTTTCTCAACCGGAGCAATCTGGGTCCCACACTCTTCTGTGAGCGAAGTTACTCTCTTTTTCTCTCGTCCCCTTACTACTATCCTGAACAACCTGTAGTAAGGGGGAAACATGAGCTGTCGGCGGACCTCTAGTTCGTCCTGGTAAAAATGTGCAAGATCGTTTTCAACTGCTTTCCGAATTGCCGGTACATTGGGCTTATAGGTCTGCACCAATACCTTCCCCTCTTCCATAAACCGTCCTGCCCGGCCGGACACCTGAACTATTAAATTGAAAGTTCGTTCACCGGCACGAAAATCAGGGAGATTAAGTGCACTGTCGGCCAACACAATACCAACCAGCCGCACACCGGGGAAGTTAAGCCCCTTTGCAACCATCTGGGTACCCAGTAAAAGATCGTACTCCCCGCCCCGAAATTCTTTTAAGATTTTTTGCAGACTCCCCTTTTTGCGGGTCGAGTCGGTATCAACCCGGGCAATTTTCAGCTGCGGGAACAGCTGCCTTATATCCTCCTCAATTTTTTCCGTTCCAAACCCCGAATAGCCTACATCAAGGGACCCGCATTCGGGGCACACATCTACCGGTGTACGACTAAAACCGCAATAATGACATACCATGCGATGGGTAGCTTTGTGAAAGGTGAGGTTCACCGAGCAGTGACTACACTTCATCTCATACCCGCAACTCCGGCAATGGAAAAAGTAACTGAAGCCGCGGCGATTCAAAAACAAAATTGTCTGCTTTCCCATCGCCGCTGTTTTTTGGATTTCATCAATAAGCTGATTGGATATCGTGTGAGGCTGACCCTGCATTGAAACAGTTTCGATTGACGGCATGTTACCTCCGGATACCCGGTCCGGTAGTTCAAGCTTCACAATTGTCCCCCGGCCCATGAGTTCATACGCCTCAATGCTGGGAGTGGCGCTGCCCATTACAAGCTTTGCATTGTTGTCCGCACACCGCTTCATTGCCACTTGGCGGGCATGATACCGGGGACTCCGGCTTGATTTATAGGAGGTCTCATGCTCTTCGTCTACGATAAATAATCCTATTTTAACCATAGGGCTAAATACCGCGCTGCGGGCTCCGATAACAAAACGAACTTCTCCGGCCTGCATTCTGCGCCACTCCTTTAGCTTTTGTGACGGCGTTAACTTGGAATGCCATACCGCAGCGGTAGAGCCAAAGCGAGAGTGGACCTGCTGTATCAACTGGTGGGTAAGGGCTATCTCCGGTACAAGATACACCACCGCCTCTCCCCGATCAATCGTACGGCGGGCTAACTGGAGAAACACCTCGGTTTTCCCTGAGCCGGTTACTCCGTACAGGTAATACATCCTCTCTGTTCCTTCAGAGATTCTCTCCTGTGCACTGACTTGTGCCTCAGAGAGTTTTGCGGGAACACGAAAAGAATCTTCCTCGGCGGGAATAAACTGGGCACTTCTTTCACGTTTTCCTCCAGGAATGATTATCGACAGTGCCTCGCCTAGAGAACAGAAATACATCCTTGAAAGCCATCGCGCCAATTCCAGTTGTGGTGTTTCAAATAGAATTTCCTTATCAAGAGACCGTTTTACCGACAATATTTTGAAATTGCCCGCCGGCTGTTGGTCGGTAGCAGCAACTACATATCCGGTCTTTAGGCGCCCGCGAAAAGGGGCCTCTACACGCATCCCAATCTTTACTGCAGTCCCGGACTCGGGCCGGCGATAGGTAAAAGGCCCTTCCAGGGGCAAATTGAATACCACCTGTAAAAACTCTGCCGCTGCACCAGCTTCAAGCGCCCCTCCAGGGCCATCATCGTTACGATCAGCTCCAGTAGAAGGGGTGGGCATGTCATCGGAGGATAAATTTAGTTGTGGATCTTGTCCCGGCACAGTATTGTTTTCCTATTCCTGCTTTTCAATAATTCGCTGTACTTTTTGCAGATCATCCCACACAGGCTTGCGATACACCGGATTTCTCAGCACCCCGCTTGGATGGTATGTCGGTATAAGCGGTACACCGCGGAAGTGAAACACCCGACCGTGCAGTTTGCCGATTCCCTCTGTTGTATCTGTAAGAATATGGGTGGAGATTCTCCCCAGCGTCAGTATTACCCGGGGCTGTATGAGGTCCAGTTGACGTTTTAAAAAGGGCATACAAGCCGCAGTTTCATCAGGCAGGGGATCACGATTATCGGGGGGCCTGCATTTTATTATGTTTCCAATAAAAACATCCTCCCTCCGACTTAGATTAATTGCACTGAGCCACTTATCAAGGTACTGTCCGGCACGGCCGACAAAAGGAAGTCCGCTGCCGTCCTCCTGGGCCCCCGGTGCTTCACCGATTATCATCAATTTCGGATTAGAAACCCCTTCCCCGGGAACCGCATTGCGCCGAGTCTCCCCAAGCCGGCATTTTCTACAGGCCCTTACTTCCTCGGCGATTTTTTCCAGGGAGTCTTCGGTAGGACCATGCACATCCCCCGCCTCTGGGTTTGACGAAAGTTGTTCCTTCCTTGTCTCCCCACCCGGCGTATAGAGCAGCTCAGGGGGGGCTGAAGCATCGGTTCGCCGCCCTCCCCGCAGATACGCTTCTGCGGAGTTCAAGATATCCCAATAGTGCTTAAGCTTCTTCTGTTCCATAGCTCACCTTGTGTAAAAATAGTCCGTGGGCAGGGGCAGTTGTACCGGCGGCGGATCGGTCTTTTCTTTGTAATAACTCCGCCATGGAGTGAGGAGCTTCGCCTGCCCGCCCAAGGTCAAGCATAGTACCGGTCAGGGAACGGACCATCCGCCATAAAAAAGCATTCCCCACTATCCTTAAAACTAGTACTCCCCTCTGCATATATACGGAAGCTGCAAAAATTTCCCTGATTTTAGAAGGGCTCTCATCCCCCACTGCCGAAAAGGTGGTAAAATCATGTACCCCCACTATACAAGCTGCATACTGATCGAGCAATTCCACCGGGGGTAACCCGGAGTTGCTATAACAGTAGGGCCGGTAAAAGGGCTGGACAGTGCGATGGGGCAGCATATAGTACCTATACTCACGGCTTTTTGCACTATATCGGGCATGAAAATCCTCAGCTACCGCCTCGCTCTCTATAACCCGGATATCCGGTGGAAGATGTCGGTTAAGCGCAAGGGAGTACTTTTCCGCCGGCATATTCTCATTCGACGAATCAAGATGGCACACCTGTCCACGGGCATGGACCCCTGAATCAGTCCGTCCGGATGCAACCACCGGAACACGCTGATTCAGCACTTCAGCAACGGCCTTTTCTACCTTCTCCTGAACAGTGGGGTCCTTCGGCTGCACCTGCCAGCCGGCGTAACGGGTGCCGTCGTATGCTATTGTTAGTTTTATCCGGACCGCCATGGCTGTATCTCTTAGCTATCCTTAAGCTCGCTATTAATTTTTGCATGCAGGTCACGTGCCCGTTCCAGGAGCGTAGAAGGTTTGTCCTTCGAGGCTTTCCCCAGACCGAACAGCCTTCCAACGGTGGTTTTTGCCCGCTCAAGGGACATTTTCCGCTTTTCTTCATCGCTTTGGGCCCCATGGAGAAACTCAAGCAGGGCGGAAATATACAAAACACCATCATACCCGTAATTCTGATCAAGATCGGGCCCGAGAAAACCAGCATCGGTAATCCCCTCTTTGCCATCCTCTTCATACCTCAAGGCCTCAGAATAGAAAAACCACGCCTTATGATAGTAAATTTCAGCAAGATAATCGTAATGTTCCCCCGGCTGTTTGCGATGGAGGTCGTTACAGAGCCAGGCAGCCCGCAGGGCGGCAATCCCCCTTTTCACAGTCGGACTCATTTCGGGGGGAAACTGCTCCATACTCATTATCGCGTAATGATAGGAAGCAATACCTGAGGGCAGCTCCCGGGGTTGGGTAAAATCTAAATCAGGAAATACTTTTGTTAAGCTGCTTTCTCGGCTTCCACGGGAGTTTTCCAGTGCCTTTGCGGTGGTCACGGGAATTGCATTAAAATCCTGGGGAAAAGCAGCATACAGACAGGCGGGGCATACTGTAATGCTGTACACTATCGGATACACCTCTCCATATTTTTCAGTTGGCTCATACAAACGCCGCAACTCATCGGTGAGCGAGCCGGCAACCATTCTCCCCCGTCCTGTGCGCATATCCTCACGATAAAACTCGTTATTGCAGACGGGGCACGTTAAGGACTTCTTTGAGAAAAAGGTAATAGAGTCTCCAGCTTTTGCGACCATCTTAATCCCCCTCTATTACGATTAAAGCTACAGCCATATCGTGTTCATGGGTCATTGTAAGATGAATTGAGTGCCCGCGGTGGCGGTGAAAAGCCTCCAGGGCGGTACCATGCAACTGAATGTCGGGCTTTCCGTTATGAGAATTTACCACCTGAATATCCCGTAGGACCAGGTTTCGCATCCCCGTACCAAGGGCTTTTCCAAAAGCCTCCTTCGCGGCAAAACGCGCTGCTAAAGAGAGAACAGCCCCGCTTTGTCTATGGTGTACAGCCTCAATCTCATCATCATGAAAAAACCGATGGAGCAATTTTTCGTTGTACCACCAATGCCTCATACGCTCTACACTCACTATGTCGATCCCCATTCCCAATATCATTCCAGATCCTCCAATCGGGTCACCTCGACTTCAACCCTGGTAGGACTGTATTTTAGTACCACCACTCCCTGAGGTACATCGGGGGTTACCTTCAATTCGTATATACCCGGTTCTTCAATGCCGGAACAGTCGAAGGTAAGCATAAAATCTTCAGTATCTACTTTCTCCAGCATCAGCTGGTTTCCCTGAACTGTCAATTGGGTGTCTCCAGGTACTCCGGATACAAGCAGTTCATTGGAGAGGTCAAGCGCGATGAGATCAATATTTTCAACAGTTTTTAAGATCGTTTTTTCCTGAACTATACCAAAGAACTCGACGGTATCTCCACCGGGAAAAGAGGAAAACTGATCCGGCCTTTTGAGCCGTAGTCGAAGGGTAAAGTCCTCCTTACGGCCGTCAAGCTCAATTGGTTCGGTTTCAACGGCTTTTAGATCTTCAATTGTACTCTCAAGGCCCTCTATTTCAACTGAAGAAGGGGTAAGGAAATACTGACTAAGCTCATAGCCCTTGGCCGGATACCCCTCAAGAAGCGGTTCAACCTTTACACTTTTAGAAAGCTTTTTCTCAATCTTTAAGCTGAGCTTTTTTGGTTCTACCTGCAATTCCAAGGGATCTATATGGGTGAGGCTCCCTTGTTTCACTACCCGTATTGGTACTGTGTAGTGTCCTTCCTGTTCATATTCACTGAAATCGGCAATCACCTTTATATCATCTTCCAACACAAGGTTTATTTCTTCGCTCCGCCCACGAAGGGTCACCCGGACCGTATGGGGATAATTTTCCGCCGGTATATACTGTTCGCCGGTACGAATTTCCAGGGGTACACTGAGAAAACGTTCCTCAAGCGTCGCCATTTGATTAAAAAGGAACAGCAGTACCGCCGCCGCTATCGAAAGAATCTTTATGGGCCAGTTATGAGTTATTCCTTCAAAAATCTTATTAAGTTGCAACTGAAATATCCTCACTCTCTTCCGCTGATTCCCCTGATACCCCCAACAGGTTCCGAAGGGTCCGCCGCACCTCTTTTGATGATAAATCGTAGTATAGATTTGCGTCGTAGGCTAGGGACAAAGCGCCCGTCTCCTCCGAAAGCACCAGAATTACCGAATCGGTATCCTCCGCCATTCCCAGGGCAGCCCTGTGTCGGGTCCCAAAACTCCGCCGTATATCAACCTGTTCACTAAGCGGAAGGAAACAGGCCGCCGAAACAAGTTTTCCCGATTGCACAACCACCGCCCCGTCATGCAGGGGAGTGTCAAACCCAAATATTGTTATTAACAGGCTCGATGAGAGTTCCGCATTCAAACGGGTCCCGTTATCGATTAGATTTTTTAGTCCCACCTGCCGGGGAAATACAATCAAAGCACCCCTCTTGCGTCCGGCCAGAACTTCTAACGCATTTATAACGGTTTCTATATGTTCAACATTCGCCCGGGAGGCAAAACGAAATAGCTCACCCCTTCCGATTCGGGTAAACATCGTCCGTAATTCCGGCTGGAAGACGATTGCTATAACTATTACCAATACAGTCGCAAGGCTGTTAATGATCCACAAAAGGGTCTGCAGTCGCAGGAAAAAGGCCACCGCGTAAATCAATAAAAGAAACAGCGCACCCTTTATCAACTGAATAGCTCGGGTCTGCGCGATAAGCTTGTAAATTTGGTAGAAGAGAAAAGAAAGAATGGCTATATCCAGAAACGGTCGCAGCACATTCTCAACTACCCAAACATCAGTGAATAAATTCATTCCTCCGCACAACTCCTCAAAGGTGAGTTACCGGATATTCTAATGAGAATCGCCGGTAAGTTACAGGGTCTGGTCCGGCTTTTCTCTCTCCTCTTTTTTATCAGAGTCCAGCAGCCTTTGGTTTAGTTCCGACACCCGTCCGTTCACCATATAGTACTTATTCATATTATTCCACAGGGTATAGCCGCCGCCTTGGGCCTGCACTATACCCTCCAGCTGTCGATTAAGATAGTTAAAATACTCCGGCTCCTCCATTGAAAGCTCATGTCCCATGAGAAAGGCCTGCACATAGGGACGAATACTGGTACTAGGCCCCACAATCTTCTGGGCCCGTTGGGTGCCGATTTTGTAGAGTTCGTATGCCCTGTGGATATAGTTGTCCCGGGATAGAAACTGAAAGGGAAAATGTGAGGGGTAGTACATTGGACAAATTATATCAACATACTCCGCCAACATCCCTATATCCTGTCCGATCCAATTTCCCATACGATACCATGAATTAAAACCATACAAATCCACGGAAATAGGGATGGAAATATCCTCCGCCGCCTTTTTTACAAAGGATTCAATGGCCTCAGTTTTCAACATCCCCGGCTTTCTAAAACGATATCGGGCTGTTGAGAGGTCTCCGTCGGAGGGAAATCGGATGTAATCGAATTGGATTTCATCTATTCCAAGAGACTCAAGTTCCTCGGCAATTTCAATGTTATAGTCCCATACCCCCTCACTAAAAGGGTCGGTCCAGAACTCCCTCTGTACATAGCGGGTTTTCTCTTCCCCCTCTTCTTCATATTTCTCAGGTACGGTATGCGCCCAAGGAGCATTCTGCTGTACATCCCAGAGGGCATATTTATTGTCCTCCGCCTGATACAGGCGCTTGTCCTTAAAGACAACCATTCGCCCTATCACATAGATCCCCTCAGCATGGGCTTTTTCCAGCAGCTTTGCAATATCGAAGATGGTATGAACAGCGCCGATCTCCTTCGGCCTATCCAGTTTCGACCCGTAGGTGAGACGCCCCCAGTCATCCTTTACATCGACTACAATTCCATTAAAACCGTGCTCTTTCATAAAGCTTATGTGCTCATCGATGTGGCCGTCGGTTACGTTGTAGGCATTCAGATAAAGGGCCCGCACATCCCTATGCGTATCGCTCTCTTCGGTATTTCTATTTAATGAATCAGAAGTTTTTCCAAGGACGGTCCTAATCTGGGAACGGAGTAAGGGGGGACGAAAGTTCCATTCACGGGTTTTTAGATTATATATTCCGCGGCTTCCCTCAAAATGCACCTCCAGAGCAGGTTCATCGGTAACTCCCCCATTGTAATTATTTATAGAAAGAATATTCTCCGATTCCTCCGGCATTTCGATTTCGACCACTTCATGAGATTCAGTGTTGTAACGAAAAATTAGATTATCAAAGACCGAGGCAATAAAAAGCTCATCCGGGTGCTCAGGAACCATTGCCAGATCGGTAATTTCTTCATAAAAACCGGCCCCCCTGTACAACTCGTCAATAAAATCCGATTCTTTTTTCCAGCTTGCACCGCCGTCGTTGCTGATAAAAAGACCATTGAAGGAAGTTCCTAAATAGATCCTCTCGGGTCGAAGAGGATCGAAGCTCACAGCGGTAAGATAATTCTTTGATTTGACCGGATATTTTAATGAGATTTCCTTCCAAGCCCGCCCCGCATCCTTACTCACATATAAAGAACTGCTGGTAGTCGCCGCTATCCGCTTTTTATTATGAGTATCAAGACTGAGAGAGGTAAAGCGCCTGTAGGTGTTCTCCTCAAAGGGCCATACCTGATCAAGGGGCAGCCCCTCATTTATAGACCGCCACTCGCTCCCCCGGTCCTTCGACAACAGAGCTCCGTGCCGGTCTGTAAGGGCGTACATGTGACCCCCCGCAGCCCGGGCGATATGGGTAAGTCTGTAATCATTATTATCCGATGCATCGGCGCCAAACACAAGCGCCGGAATACAGATATATAAAACTAGTAAGATCAACAGAAAGCTGCAGTATACTACTGAATTCTTCAATTACATTACCTCTCACTGATACTTCTCCCGGCCCGGTTAGAGCACTGGAGCAATCATTCTAAATATCGAATTTCTCAGACGACGGAAGATTGAAAGCTCCCGAATGTCTTCAAAGGTGATTTGTCTACATTCTGCAACATCAACATTGTATTGTGCAATAAGGCCGGAGGTGGTTTTCTTATCATAAAAAAATACATTTACTTCGTAATCAAGGTGAAAACTTCGCGTATCCATGTTACAACTGCCGACGGTAGAAATTATTTCATCAACTATCAACACTTTAGCATGCAGAAAGCCCTCCTCATAGAGATAAATATTCACCCCCGCGTTTAACAGGTCCTCAAAATAGGTATAGGCTACCCAAAAGGGTATTCTCTTATCAGGCCGGCCGGTCATCATCAGGTTTACCTCAACCCCGCTGAGGGCCGCCGTTTCAAGGGCATTCATCAATGACTGATCGGGAATAAAGTAGGGGCTTTGAATATAGACACGGTTATTGGCATTGCTGATAAGGTGAAGAAAAAGCTTCTTTATGGAATTCCAGTCGGAATCCGGCCCGCTGACTACCACTTGAGTTGGAATGTAACTATCCTTCTCGAGGGGAAGCGGAAAAAACCGGGCGTCCTGTACTACATCTCCCCCACTGTTATACCAATCAGAAAGAAACACCCCCTGGAGCATCTGTACACTTTCCCCAACAAGACGCATATGGGTGTCCCTCCAGCGGTGAAACCTCGGGCCGCCGTCCATATACTCCAATCCTAAATTCATGCCTCCGGTGTAGCCGACCTTTCCGTCAATTACTACAATTTTACGGTGGTTCCGGTAGTTAAGCAGCCGGCTTGAAAGAATATTCATAGGATCAAGAAAATAGCGGGCATCAATAGGCGAATCTTTGAGTTCCCCCTTGAATTTCCAGCTCAATTTATTAAAACAGCCCACTCCGTCAAAGAGCATCCTTACCTTCACACCCTCTTTCGCCTTTCGCACTAGGATATCTTTTATGCGCCTGCCCAGCTCATCGGAACGGTAGATAAAAAACTCCATGTTGATGGTTTCTTCGGCCGTTTCAAGATCACGAATAAGGTCGTCAAAGAACCCGCCGCCTTCATAATACATGTGGACACTGTTGTTGAGAGTTAAAATACTGTTACCGGATTGAAGGGCGAGGCTTATTGTTTTGCTTATATCACTGTGGACTTCGTTGTCCGGATCGTTATTTTGCAGGAAATTCTTCTGTTGCTCTAAAATGGGTCCTAAATAAGTTTTGAAGGTGCGTTCCGGAAGCTGCTTCATAATTTTCTTTTTCTTCCAGTTCACACCGCTTAGCAGATACAGGACCGCTCCGAAATAAGGTAAAAAGTAGATTGCAAGAATCCATGCAACCGCCACCTCAGGGGGCTTGTTGTCCAATACGATCTGAACAGTAAGCACAATTACAAAGGCAAAATAGAAAAAGAGTAATAACGAACCTAAATTAACTAGTGCCGCCATCCCGTCCTGCCGTTACAAAATTATGAGTGCTATTGTATAGCAGAGTTGATTTTTTTCCAAGCTTAAAGCAGTATTACTGATAATGAATCGGTTATATCAAGTTGAGATTACTGATCTTGCCTTTGGAGGGGAGGGTATAGGTCGAATAGACAATATGGTCTGCTTTGTCCCCTTTACCGCCCCCGGTGATGTTGTTCAGGTAGAAATTACCCAGAGAAAGAAAAAATTCCTCCGGGCCAAGGCGGTCTCCTTTATCTCACAGTCCTCCGAACGGGTATCCCCTCCCTGTCCGTATTTTGGCGAATGCGGAGGATGTCAGTGGCAGCATATCGGGTATCAGCAACAGCTTGAGTCCAAGCGCTCCCATCTGGAGGGTATTCTCTTGAAAACCGCAGGGGTCGAAATCTCTGTTCCACCTCCTATCCCCTCACCCGTAACCTACGAATATCGCCGCACAGCCCGATTCAAAATAGATGCCGCCGGGGAGGTAGGATTCTTTCGGGAGCATAGTAATACCCTTGTCCCGATCGACAAGTGTGTATTGATGGAGCCGGTTATCAACAAAATACTTCCCCGGATTAAGAGAGATATTCCATCAGGGTCACCGCTGGAAGCAGAAGTAGTATCTGAGGAGGGCGTGGAGGCGGACTACAGCTTTCTCTACCAGGGAGATCATTCAAAACGTGGATTCCTGCAGACGAATCGCCACATCAACCGCTCCCTTCAGCAGTTTATTTACCGTCATGTAAAGAACAATACCCGCCCCGGAGATATGGTTCTGGATCTTTTCTGCGGCGATGGGAACCTCTCAATTCCCCTCGGTGAATTGGGGGTGAGGGTAACTGGATATGATATTTCCCGTCCTGCTATTGAAAAAGCCCGCAGGAGTATTCCTTTATCGGTTCCTTCTCATAGCCGTGAGGGAGGGTTCTCTTACCGCCGGGCCCCTTTTCAAAAGATTCTTTCTACTATCAGCACACAGTCACCGGATATCCGGGCTGCACTCTTCGATCCCCCCCGTCAGGGTTTATCCGGAAAAGCCGGCCGTATAGCAGAAATGGGGTTCCCCCTGGTGCTGTATGTCTCTTGTAGTCCCCCTGTTCTGGCCAGGGACCTGCGCTTTTTTTTGGAAGCCGGGTATGAACTTCTAGAAATACAGCCGATGGATATGTTCCCCCATACCTATCACCTGGAGACAGCAGTGGCCCTTAGGCTTCCCGCAAAGGAGTAACCATGGATTCCAGGAAATCAGAACTGCGAAAAAAATTACAGGAAAGAATAAAAGGGCTCTCTGAACAGCAGAGGAAGGATGAATCAAAGGCGATGGCCGAAGGGTTTTCCAGCCTCCCCGAATGGAGCCGCAGCAGGGACGTGTTACTCTTCCTTTCTATGCCGGGAGAGATAGATACAAAGGGAATAGTACAGACAGCGGTTTCAGAGAAAAAACGGGTATGGGCACCGCGAATACAGGGCGAGGAGATGGAGTTTTATCTGATCTCCCGAGGGGGGGCGGACCCGTATCTCGATTTGGAGTACAATTCTTACGGCATTTGGGAACCCCGCGATACCGTCCCCCTTTTTTCCCCTGAGAAATTTCTATCTACCGACGAAAATGGGCTTTGTGTAATCGCGACTCCCGGCTTGGGCTTTGATCGCAGGGGACATCGTCTGGGTCGTGGAAAGGGATATTACGATAAGTGGCTAAGCCGCTACCCCTTGCTGATGAAAGATCGGCGCATGGTACCGGTAGGAATAGGCTTTTCAGTGCAGCTTTTAGATACAATACCCTCCGAACCCCATGATATACTCCTCCCCCAATTGATCATCGGGGGAAGATATATTCAATGCGAACCGGCTGAATAGGATGGGTATTTCTAGGCCTGTACTACCCGTGAATTACTCACCGTGGATTACTCCTTGGCCAGTCGCTCGTTAATTTGAGCGGCGGCCTTGCGCCCCTGCCCCATCGCCAGAATAACCGTTGCAGCCCCAAGCACGATGTCTCCACCGGCATACACCCGGTCAATTGAGGTTTCCAGATCATCATTCACCACAATGTTGCCCCATTTGTTGGTCTCAAGATTATCAGTAGTGTGCTCAAGCAGGGGGTTTGAATCGTTACCGATTGAAACAATTACCGTATCAACATCCAGAATGCTTTCGCTTCCTTCAATCGGGACCGGTCGGCGGCGTCCGGAGTCGTCCGGTTCGCCGAGTTCATAAGTGAGCAGTTCCAGCCCTTTTACTCGGCCGTTCTCATTACCAAGTATCTGTTTTGGATTGTGCAGCAGCATAAACTCTATGCCCTCTTCCTTGGCGTGATGCACCTCTTCGACTCGGGCCGGCATCTCTACTTCAGTTCGTCGGTAGATAATATATACCTTCTCCGCACCCAAACGAACTGCTGTTCGGGCGGCATCCATTGCAACGTTTCCGCCTCCAAGCACCGCGACCCGCTTTGAGTGGTATATTGGTGTGTCGGCATGGTCCTCATCATAGGCTTTCATCATATTGGAGCGTGTCAGATACTCGTTTGCACTGAACACACCTACCAGATTCTCGCCCTCGATATTCATAAACTTCGGAAGCCCGGCACCGCTGCCGATGAAGATCGAATCGTAGCCGTCTTTTTCAATCAAATCGGTAAGTTTGCGGGTGCGGCCAACAAGAAAGTTGGTCTGAAGCTCAACTCCCATGGCCGTCAAGGTATCAAACTCTTCCTGTACAATAGCCTTCGGCAGGCGGAATTCGGGGATACCGTAGATCATTACCCCGCCGGGCTTATGGAAGGCCTCGAAAATTGTTACCTGATGCCCCGCCTTTCGGAGGTCCGCTGCGGCGGTAATACCCGCCGGTCCGGAGCCTATTACAGCTACCTTCTTACCGGTGTCGGGGGCAATTTCCGGGATCGATTTTTTACCGGATTCGCGCTCAAGGTCCGCCACATAACGCTCAATACGCCCTATCGAAACCGATTTGAGGGGATCCTTGAGGGCCTTCCCCACCGTACAGGTGGCCTGGCACTGGGTCTCCTGCGGGCAGACCCGGCCGCAAATGGCCGGCAACAGGCTGCTCTCTTTGATAATCTGCACCGACTTGTCAAAATCGCCGGCCTCGGCCGCTTTTATAAATCCGGGTATATCGATGGCTACCGGACAGCCCTCTATGCAGGGTGCGTTTTTACAGTTGAGACAGCGGGCCGCTTCGACCCGCACCTGGTGCTCAAAATATCCGGTTGCAACTTCGTTCATATTTTCTATACGCGCATCAGGATCCTGGTTCGGCATCTCCTGAGAGGGGATCTTCATGCGGTCTTTATTTTTCAACTCTACACCGACTATCCCTTCGAATAGTTCATCAGCTTCGCGTTTTAGTTCTTCGGGGGATTTCATTTCGACTCCTTTGCCTGTTTAGCCTCTATTTGTGCATCGAGCCGACATTTGTGGGTCTGCTCTTCTTCTAGGTCTTTATACGCTCCTAAACGCAGCATCATATTGTCAAAATCAACCTGATGTCCGTCAAACTCCGGTCCATCAACACAGACGAATTTCGTTTTTCCGCCGACTGTGACCCGGCAGCCGCCGCACATTCCGGTGCCGTCGACCATAATGGTATTTAAGGATACTATAGTAGGAATTCCAAAGGGCCGGGTTGTTTCAGCGGCGAACTTCATCATTATCGGCGGGCCGATAGCTACTACTTCATCGGGGGGATCATTTTCACAGAGCTCCTTTAGGGGTTCCGTGACCAGGGCTTTGCGGCCGTAACTACCGTCATCGGTAACTACTATCAGCTCATCAGCAATAGCCTTCATTTCATCTTCCATAATGACAAGCTCTTTGTTCCTGGCTCCGATAATGATAATTACCTTGTTACCGGCGTCTTTTAGGGCCTGGGCAATCGGATGCATTGGCGCCACCCCGATCCCTCCGCCAACACAGACAACAGTACCGACTTTTTCAATATGGGTGGGCTGCCCTAGAGGCCCGAGTACATTCTCAATTGAATCGCCCGGTTCAAACTGTGATAACTCAATGGTGGTTTTACCAACTGTCTGGAAAATAATGGTTATAGATCCCTCATCAGGGTCGGCATCTGCAATGGTAAGGGGAATTCTCTCACCATAATTTGTATCTTTTTGTACTATTACAAATTGTCCAGGTTTGCGCTCCTGGGCAATTAATGGGGCTTCAAGCTTCATTTTATACACTTGGTCGGATAACTGAAGCTTCTCAAGGACCTTATTCATACAACGCCTCTCACTGCTGATTTTCGGGCACACTAGATTTCATTTCCATTACAAACAGCGCATGCCCAGGCCCTATTACAACGGATTTTTTTATTTATTACAAGCATATAGCACGCTTATACATTTAAAATGCAACAATAAAATTAATATTGTTGCATTTACGTACATTAAAGTTCAATTAGTTTCACTGAGAAATAAATCCGGTTATTGTTTCGGCCACTTCTGTGGTACTTGCCGGTGCGGTGTCCGGGCCCGACAACATATCCGCCGTACACACCCCCTCGGCAAAGCTTTTTTCAACTGCACTTCTTATTGCAGAGGCTGCTTCGGCCAAGCCCAATCCGTATTCACACATCATTGCAGCAGATAGAATTTGCGCAACCGGGTTGGCTTTGTTCATTCCGGCAATATCCGGGGCGGAACCTCCGGCAGGCTCAAACAGGTGTACCGAGCTCCCTAGGGAAGCGGAGGGTAAGACCCCAAGAGAACCGGGAAGGGCTGCAGATTCATCGGATAGTATATCACCAAAAAGATTACCCGTAAGAATAACATCAAACTGTCCAGGATTGAGAATAAGCTGCATAGCCGCATTATCAACGTACATATGATTTACCTTCACCTCCGGATACTCCTGTGCAGTTTCTTCAACGGTTTCACGCCACAGAAGGGAGCTGTAGAGCACATTGGCCTTATCCACCGAGGTGAGCTTTTTCCTTCTTCGCCCCGCCGCTTCAAAGGCAATCTTCGCCACCCGCCGGATGGTCTCTTTCTCGTAGTACATGGTGTCCAATCCGTAGTTCTCATTTTTCTCTTTCGGTTCACCAAAATAGATCCCCCCGGAAAGCTCACGAACGGTCAAAAGGTCTACCCCCTCCTCTATCCGCCGGCTGTTCAGTGGCGAGAGGTGAGCTATTTCCGGATACACCCGCACTGGGCGTAAATTTGCAAATAAGTTCAGCTGCTTTCTCAAGGCCAGAAGACCTCCCCGCTCGGGTCTCTTCTCCGGCGGCAGGGTGTCCCATTTCGGCCCTCCAACACTTCCCAGCAACACCGCATCGCAGCGGCGGCACACTTCGAGGGTCTCCTGGGGGAGCGCTGTGTCACAGGCGTCTAGGGCCGCCCCCCCTATAAGTCCTCTTTCATACTCAAACTGGATGCCGTATTTTTTACGTACCCCCTCCAGTACCTTTTGAGTTGCATCCATTACTTCAGGGCCGATACCATCACCAGGCAGCAGTGCGATTTTATAGCTCATCTCAGCTGCCCCCTTTCAGCACCCGCTCCGGTGCCAGGTGTGTGGTGGCATAGGAAAGCCACCCGCCACTGCGGATAATCTGCTGCAGAAACTCGGGATAGGTGTTGATGACAAACTCCTTCTTCTGGGTACTATTCGACATCTCCCCGGAACTGAAATCTACCTTAAGGTAATCCCCCTCTTCGATAGCATCGGTTTCTCCCAATTCTACAATCGGCAAGCCGATGTTTATGCAGTTTCGCAGAAAGATACGGGCAAAGCTTTTTGCTATAACACACTGTATTCCGGCAGCTTTTATTGCAATCGGAGCGTGCTCTCTGGAAGAGCCGCAGCCGAAGTTTTCCCCGGCCACCAGAATACTACCGTCCACATCCGCCTGCCCTCCGAACCCG
>Ga0209925_1000297_pt1 | contig 26766 bp, 11 predicted proteins | sample SalPonR2_A_D1_MG_FD_185702 | JGI IMG/M metagenome (GOLD analysis project Ga0209925, IMG submission 185702) | Salt pond soil microbial communities from South San Francisco under conditions of wetland restoration - Salt Pond MetaG R2_A_D1_MG... ... | reverse complement strand
TACTGGCAGTACCATGCCCCGCGTCCAGCTGGCACAGGCGACGGAGCTGCAGGGGCCGGGGCCGGAGGGTTCGGAGCAGGCGCCCCTGCGCATTCCTCAGGCCGCGCTGCAGTGCTACAGGATACGCCGCTCGCATTCGACTCTGCTTGCTCGGCATTGTTGCACACGCCCCCTGCTGACGCCAGGCAACAGATCGGGTTCTTGTTAAAATTGCTACCGTCACACTCTACGTTGCAGTTGTTGAGCGTGTAAGCACCGTTACTGCGTGTCGATCGAGGATACTGGCAGTACCATGCCCCGCTTACAGGAGACGGGGCTGCAGGGGCCGGGGCCGGAGGGTTCGGAGCAGGCGCCCCTGCGCATTCCTCAGGCCGCGCTGCAGTGCTGCATGCGACGCCATTTGCCTGAGCTGCCGATGCTTCCTCGTCATTGCAAACAGACCCAACTGTAAGAGGAGGGCAACATACAGGGTTCTTTAGAAAGCCACTGTCGTCGCAACTTACGAGGCAGTTTCTAATGGTCTGAGCATCGTTGCTGCGAGTTGATCGAGGAAACTGACAGTACCAGTCCCCCGTGACAGGCTTCGTTGGAGATCTTATCGGGGCTTCCGTCGGAGACCTGGTCGGGCGCCTTGTCGGGGCTTTCGTCGGTGGTACTACAGGGACCGGCGCCGGACATTCGATGGGCCGAGTTGCCGCATCACATTCCAGACCAACGGCAGCAGCAGCGGCGATTTCTTGGGCACTGCACACGCTCCCAGCTGATGCGTCGCAACACACAGGCTCCTTCAGAAAGCCGTTGTTATCGCAACTCTGATCGCAGTTCTCGGTGGTAAACACCTCCCCAGCACGGGACGATCGAGGAGACTGACAGTACCATGCCCCCGACACAAAGTTCCCGGAAGCCGCCAAAGCGTATCGCTGCTCGGGCCTAGTGGCAACAGACGTCGCGGTCACTGTCACGGTCAAGGTGTCACCCGGCGTGGGCGAGTACAGTGCGACTTTTTCGACCGTATTCACGTTGTCCGCATTCGTTCGACCGTTGGGAAAGTAGGACGAGCCTTCTTTCTGACTGTATACCATAAGATCCAGGTCATGCAACACAGTCGTCGCAGAGCTAGCTGTTGTGTCAGGATCGATCCACACCAACGTGATCTTGACCAGACTCTTTCCTGTGGCGGGGATGCTAAACTTGTACACGTGCTTTTCTTCCTCCTTGATACTGGCTCCATTCACAACGTACAGGTTCGGCGTGGTAGTCGCCCCCAGGCTCTTGATAGGCAGCACGTCGGCGAGCTTGATCCGTCCATGGCCCTGATACACATCAGGTGGCAATCCAAGTGGCAGTAGCGTCCCGTTGTTGAAATCAAACGCTGCCATAGGCACTGCAGAATTGATCAGCATCGCCTTGAGCAGAGCACCTGTTGGAACAAAACCATCGGCGGCTCTTTTCACTCCGCGCGGGTACCATCCCTCCACGAAATACTGCCGGACCATCGCGGCGGATCCCGCTGCTACAGGACAGGCCATGGACGTGCCCTGCTTGATAGTGACTCCGCAGGTTGCTCCCGACGCAGCCGAGACTAGCCGGCGTCCGGGAGTAACAATGTCTGGCTTGATGCGGCCATCTTTTGTTGGACCCCAGGATGAGAAGTAGGCTACATGAGTGGGATCCAAGTCGGCGTATCGATTACTCAAAGAGGCTCCCACTGACAAGACGTTCTTGGATAGGGCAGGGCTTGCGACACCACCAATGCCTTCGCGTCCTTTATTGCCTCCTGACACGAGCACCAGAGTGTCATCGTACTCATACATGAACTTGTCGATCTCTGTGTCTGCCGATGTATAAAACTTGGCTGACGGTGTGCCCCAAGAGTTACTGAAAATCCTCGCTCCCGCAGCGTATCCCGGCGGGAAAAGGCGCGTCGCGAAGTTGGACGGCAAAGTCAGACCCCCAGAGCTGAAACCCATGTCAAAAAATGCCAGCTTCGCGCCGCGCGCCACTCCTTCGTAGGATGACATGTCCATGGACGTATCCAAACTGACTCCTGCCATAGTTCCCGCCACGTGGGTCCCATGACCATTTTCCACGTCTGTGCTGTCCGCCCATTGCACATACTGGACAATCTTTCGTCTGCTCGAGTCGAAAGCAGCCTCGCTTATGGTAGTCGTCGGTAGAGGACCTTTGGCATCGCTGAAGAAACAACTGTTCTGATCGACGCCCGTGTCGACGACTTGCACCACCTGATTTGTACCGTCCAGACCCACGTCGTAGAGCGGGAAAGAGCTGGTAGCTTGGTTGTACTGTCCATCGTCACCTGACTGCGTTAGATGAGCAGCCGCGGCATTGTACAGAACAACAGAGGAATACTCCTCAACGTACAGCACGGCCGGGTCGCTGCTCACAAATGCCAACAAGGCCAAAAGGCATGCAGACTGATCAGATATGGTGCTGTTGGAGTCGTATGCTTGCTCAAGTCTTCTCTTTCCGTCTGCTTTCAAGGCCAGGTTGTCGAAGCCGCTGAGTCGCAGATAAGGATACTGGATAGACGCCCCCACGTTTGAGAAATCGCAGGAAAGATCACCTTCAAGCACCGGATTGATATGCTGCGACCATTGTCTTGCACTATTTCTCCTCAAAAGCTTGTCGCTGTCGTCCCCGGCAGAAGGCTGGCTCGTGTCCTCATTTTCATCCCCACCCAACCCAGTACCGAGCCGCCGCTGCCGCAAGCGCTCACGCTTTTGTCGACGTCGACTTTGTTGGGCAGCCGCAGCGGTAGAGTTACTTGCGGTCTCGACAGCGGTCCACTCGAAGTCCTCCTCCACCGCCTCTACAAAGGTGCCCGACTGCAAGCTAGTTACGAGGCGTTGAAGAACTTTCATCAGACCCGACTCATCATGCTCGAGACCAGGACTCACGACAAGTCGAAGCCTGGGAGCTGAGCGTTTCCAAAAAGAACCATCAATGATGCGACGCAGAATATCCTTTGAGATCTTCATGACGGAGGGCACGGGAGCACCATAGGTCACTTGAGGCAGGGTGGCTGTCAAGTTTAGGACGCGGCGTGCGGTCGAATGCACGATCTGACACGTCAAGGTCGCGTTCGCAAAAAGCGGGAGCACGAACGTCTCATTGAATGCGTTCATCATCTCACTGTACCCTCTGTGCCCGTTCGTGGCGCACAGAAAGAAAGGGGCCGGGTCGCTCAGATTCAAAAAGCGGTTCCACTGAAAGTCTGTCACAAGCTGCACATCTTCACGTTCAGGAAGCTCTCCTTCGACATCCGCACTAAATATCTCAGCCATGAAAACAGTATCAGGAGGGCACAACGTGACGTTAGGAGAAGAGCCTTCGATGGCGTCCACCACAGAAGCGCCTGAATCGTCGTCGCCCGATGATGGCACAGGAAAGACCATCTGATCAACATCGGACTCGGCATTCTCGCTGTACGCACAGAGTGTGTTTTGCACAAGGAAGCCTGCCACAGCGATGAGAAGGAAGAAGTGTCTAAGATCACCGCAAAACCCCTTCCGGCCCATATTAAGCATGCTAACGCGCCGGGAACGAATATGACAATTAACGGTGTCCACTAGCGTATCGGAGTTTAATGACTGTGTATGTGGTTTCAAACGTTGTCATCAAATGATAGGGAAGTTTTTGGCTCGTACTATTCGATTGGGTGCTCACGTGGTGTCGAGCCTGGTAGGAGCGAACGCACACACAGCAACACACATATGGCCCATTTTTAGTCAACGGCTAAACTGCCAAATCATGTCGCATGTCAGGTTGGCAACGGCTTGGGCTCTTTAAGCTGATTTACAGACCGAAAGATAACGAAGACCATATAATTCATGGACTGAGACCTGCTGAATTTTGGCTTAAATTCTCAATCGATCCTCCTCGTCCTCTCTCTGCCTTTGCCAATGCCGAGACCCGATGTGCGTGGTGCAAGAGTCTGCCTCTGCTTTATGCGGCCAAAACAGTAGTCGCGTCACGCTTCAAAATATTGGCACTTCGCATGAGATACTCGTAGCTAATACCCTAATCTCACCGATTCTGCCTCGCACTATCTCAGCAACATGCAAGGGCTCCACCTTTTTTGCCAAGGCCCAGATCCTTGAGATTCCTGTTTCTCCCACGTTGAAACATTTAGCGAGGACGTACGTTTCTTGCAGTGCGGTAATGCCTAACAGGGTCATTGGTGAGACTTTATTCATGAATGACGCTTGAGCTAGTAGGATGAACCGACAAAATATGTGAGAAATCGATTTGAAATCGAAAAATGCATTTGTGACACTCTAAAATGCGTTTTGCCCGGAGCTTCGCCCCAAAGCCCGCGAGGGGGCAGGGCACCCCTAGTCCCCCCTTTGCCGTAGGCCCCCTTTCGACCCCTTCAGTTTAGACAAGCCCGCTCCTGCGTTGCGGGCGCAGTCTCATGCATGACTCATGTCTGACCATTGATTCATTGGCCGCCATTCATGAACGACCAAGTATTAGTAGGGGTGACGGCCCTATTTTCCTGCTCGAGTGGTGCATGCATACCCCTCTTCCGCGTGGCGCGGTGACAGATACCACCGACCAGACCCCTCACTTTCTCTTTCTTTGAGAAAGAGAAAGTACCCGAATGATACTTGATCGACATTTTGCATATACCAAGGCCGGTATGCGCTGACCAATAAGCGGCTGCTGATCAGCAGTATTTCATTCACCAAGAAAGACTCATGACGGCGCTCCAATTTTGGCAGCTTATCTCAAATTCGAACCTTTAAAATGCTATTACCTTGCCTTAAATTGATATGGTAAGTGATTTCATGGATAACCTAGTATGCATGGTAAATTTTGCATAGTGAAGACGCTTCATTTCGCCTGGATAGGAATTTCTAAAGCGAAGTAGTAAAAAAGATACAGTACCACGGACAGCGGAGACCAGATTTTTGGAAAACATCTACAAAATCAACTTTCAAACGCATCAGTGTTTTTAAAAGAAATAAAAATACCGACAATATTGTATCTCTTCAGTATTTGCAGGTGCTGAAAGGTCATGATCAAGAACACTTGCGCTAATTGCGTTGTGACCAACTGAACGCTTACTGAGCCGAGCAATCATTGCTGCTCCTCTACGAATCGTGAATAGCTGTGTAAGCTAAATGTATGAGAAGGTTGAGGGCATGCGATGATTCTTGTGAATTGCGAGAGGAAAACCCCTGCACTGGTCATGATACCATCTTGCAGAATCTTGCTTAAATTATTTCTTTTGTGTTGTCTCATTCGTTTAAAGCATTAAAGATGCATGATATTGCGTGAGGAAATGCAAGTGTCTCTCTGGGTTAACATTCTGCCTAAATGGTCAATTAACTCGTGACGTGATTTATGTTCTATTCTTATGTAGCGACAGGCTCCCCCATGCATGGTAAACAAAATTTTTTGGGATGATCACTCCACCTTCAAAAGCCATGTACATGTCTTGTCTTTCAATGTCTCGTGATGGATAAGTCTTTTCTGGATGACCTCCACATATATAACGACTGTTTGCACTATTCAGTACATCCTACGCCTCCTCTCTATTCGTTAATTCTTGAGTGAATGTGATACTATAAATATGCATCTTCTTCGCTGTCTTTAACGGCCGTGACGGACACGTTCTAAAAGCCTGGGGAAACGCTTCGCCTGTATTATGGAAGGAAATAGGTCCATTGAAGTCAGCTCTTATCACCCACGCCTTTGGCTACAATGGGTACTTACCAGGCTTCTTTGGGCCCCTCCACGATGCTCTTGGGGAGACTCGTCATCTGGTTCCTGGTTGTTTTGTAACCATAAGCGATGGCTACGTGAGTCGTGGTACATATCCGAGTACACAAACATCCATGAATGCGCGTCGTAAAATCATCCGAGAAACTACCTTCACACATCATTTGTCGTCATTCATCATATGATGAATGCAAGAAACTTTACCTCGTGTGGAGTGATTACAATTTGAGGAGTTGGACTTGTGATGGCTGGGCTCTCTGCGTCTAAAGATTCAGTGCAACTTGGCTTTCCTGCCGCGGCGCATACTGCTCCGGCGCGGACAGACTCGTCGGCTTCAGCATCATTGCACACGCCCCCTGCTGACGCCAGGCAACAGATCGGGTTCTTCTTGAAATTGCTCCCGTCACACTTTACGTTGCAGTTGTTGAGCGTGTAAGCACCGTTACTGCGTGTCGATCGTGGATACTGGCAGTACCATGCCCCGCTTACAGGCGACGGAGCTGCAGGGGCCGGGGCCGGAGGGTTCGGAGCAGGCGCCCCTGCGCATTCCTCAGGCCGCGCTGCAGTGCTACAGGATACGCCGCTCGCATTCGACTCTGCTTGCTCGGCATTGTTGCACACGCCCCCTGCTGACGCCAGGCAACAGATCGGGTTCTTGTTAAAATTGCTACCGTCACACTCTACGTTGCAGTTGTTGAGCGTGTAAGCACCGTTACTGCGTGTCGATCGAGGATACTGGCAGTACCATGCCCCGCTTACAGGAGACGGGGCTGCAGGGGCCGGGGCCGGAGGGTTCGGAGCAGGCGCCCCTGCGCATTCCTCAGGCCGCGCTGCAGTGCTGCATGCGACGCCATTTGCCTGAGCTGCCGATGCTTCCTCGTCATTGCAAACAGACCCAACTGTAAGAGGAGGGCAACATACAGGGTTCTTTAGAAAGCCACTGTCGTCGCAACTTACGAGGCAGTTTCTAATGGTCTGAGCATCGTTGCTGCGAGTTGATCGAGGAAACTGACAGTACCAGTCCCCCGTGACAGGCTTCGTTGGAGATCTTATCGGGGCTTCCGTCGGAGACCTGGTCGGGCGCCTTGTCGGGGCTTTCGTCGGTGGTACTACAGGGACCGGCGCCGGACATTCGATGGGCCGAGTTGCCGCATCACATTCCAGACCAACGGCAGCAGCAGCGGCGATTTCTTGGGCACTGCACACGCTCCCAGCTGATGCGTCGCAACACACAGGCTCCTTCAGAAAGCCGTTGTTATCGCAACTCTGATCGCAGTTCTCGGTGGTAAACACCTCCCCAGCACGGGACGATCGAGGAGACTGACAGTACCATGCCCCCGACACAAAGTTCCCGGAAGCCGCCAAAGCGTATCGCTGCTCGGGCCTAGTGGCAACAGACGTCGCGGTCACTGTCACGGTCAAGGTGTCACCCGGCGTGGGCGAGTACAGTGCGACTTTTTCGACCGTATTCACGTTGTCCGCATTCGTTCGACCGTTGGGAAAGTAGGACGAGCCTTCTTTCTGACTGTATACCATAAGATCCAGGTCATGCAACACAGTCGTCGCAGAGCTAGCTGTTGTGTCAGGATCGATCCACACCAACGTGATCTTGACCAGACTCTTTCCTGTGGCGGGGATGCTAAACTTGTACACGTGCTTTTCTTCCTCCTTGATACTGGCTCCATTCACAACGTACAGGTTCGGCGTGGTAGTCGCCCCCAGGCTCTTGATAGGCAGCACGTCGGCGAGCTTGATCCGTCCATGGCCCTGATACACATCAGGTGGCAATCCAAGTGGCAGTAGCGTCCCGTTGTTGAAATCAAACGCTGCCATAGGCACTGCAGAATTGATCAGCATCGCCTTGAGCAGAGCACCTGTTGGAACAAAACCATCGGCGGCTCTTTTCACTCCGCGCGGGTACCATCCCTCCACGAAATACTGCCGGACCATCGCGGCGGATCCCGCTGCTACAGGACAGGCCATGGACGTGCCCTGCTTGATAGTGACTCCGCAGGTTGCTCCCGACGCAGCCGAGACTAGCCGGCGTCCGGGAGTAACAATGTCTGGCTTGATGCGGCCATCTTTTGTTGGACCCCAGGATGAGAAGTAGGCTACATGAGTGGGATCCAAGTCGGCGTATCGATTACTCAAAGAGGCTCCCACTGACAAGACGTTCTTGGATAGGGCAGGGCTTGCGACACCACCAATGCCTTCGCGTCCTTTATTGCCTCCTGACACGAGCACCAGAGTGTCATCGTACTCATACATGAACTTGTCGATCTCTGTGTCTGCCGATGTATAAAACTTGGCTGACGGTGTGCCCCAAGAGTTACTGAAAATCCTCGCTCCCGCAGCGTATCCCGGCGGGAAAAGGCGCGTCGCGAAGTTGGACGGCAAAGTCAGACCCCCAGAGCTGAAACCCATGTCAAAAAATGCCAGCTTCGCGCCGCGCGCCACTCCTTCGTAGGATGACATGTCCATGGACGTATCCAAACTGACTCCTGCCATAGTTCCCGCCACGTGGGTCCCATGACCATTTTCCACGTCTGTGCTGTCCGCCCATTGCACATACTGGACAATCTTTCGTCTGCTCGAGTCGAAAGCAGCCTCGCTTATGGTAGTCGTCGGTAGAGGACCTTTGGCATCGCTGAAGAAACAACTGTTCTGATCGACGCCCGTGTCGACGACTTGCACCACCTGATTTGTACCGTCCAGACCCACGTCGTAGAGCGGGAAAGAGCTGGTAGCTTGGTTGTACTGTCCATCGTCACCTGACTGCGTTAGATGAGCAGCCGCGGCATTGTACAGAACAACAGAGGAATACTCCTCAACGTACAGCACGGCCGGGTCGCTGCTCACAAATGCCAACAAGGCCAAAAGGCATGCAGACTGATCAGATATGGTGCTGTTGGAGTCGTATGCTTGCTCAAGTCTTCTCTTTCCGTCTGCTTTCAAGGCCAGGTTGTCGAAGCCGCTGAGTCGCAGATAAGGATACTGGATAGACGCCCCCACGTTTGAGAAATCGCAGGAAAGATCACCTTCAAGCACCGGATTGATATGCTGCGACCATTGTCTTGCACTATTTCTCCTCAAAAGCTTGTCGCTGTCGTCCCCGGCAGAAGGCTGGCTCGTGTCCTCATTTTCATCCCCACCCAACCCAGTACCGAGCCGCCGCTGCCGCAAGCGCTCACGCTTTTGTCGACGTCGACTTTGTTGGGCAGCCGCAGCGGTAGAGTTACTTGCGGTCTCGACAGCGGTCCACTCGAAGTCCTCCTCCACCGCCTCTACAAAGGTGCCCGACTGCAAGCTAGTTACGAGGCGTTGAAGAACTTTCATCAGACCCGACTCATCATGCTCGAGACCAGGACTCACGACAAGTCGAAGCCTGGGAGCTGAGCGTTTCCAAAAAGAACCATCAATGATGCGACGCAGAATATCCTTTGAGATCTTCATGACGGAGGGCACGGGAGCACCATAGGTCACTTGAGGCAGGGTGGCTGTCAAGTTTAGGACGCGGCGTGCGGTCGAATGCACGATCTGACACGTCAAGGTCGCGTTCGCAAAAAGCGGGAGCACGAACGTCTCATTGAATGCGTTCATCATCTCACTGTACCCTCTGTGCCCGTTCGTGGCGCACAGAAAGAAAGGGGCCGGGTCGCTCAGATTCAAAAAGCGGTTCCACTGAAAGTCTGTCACAAGCTGCACATCTTCACGTTCAGGAAGCTCTCCTTCGACATCCGCACTAAATATCTCAGCCATGAAAACAGTATCAGGAGGGCACAACGTGACGTTAGGAGAAGAGCCTTCGATGGCGTCCACCACAGAAGCGCCTGAATCGTCGTCATATGGTATCGACATGGCAAAATATGTCTGATCAACATCGGACTCGGCATTCTCGCTGTACGCACAGAGTGTGTTTTGTACAAGGAAGCCTGCCACAGCGATGAGGAGGAAGAAGTGTCTAAGATCACCGCAAAACCCCTTCCGGCCCATATTAAGCATGCTAACGCTTCGGGAACAGAGATGGCAAAGCTATTGCGTGGCCGTATTTCTTTCCTTAGAATGGCAAATAAAGGTAAAGGATTGCTTAAATTATTTGCATTTGCTTTGGTGCTTAAAGCAAGGCTTTAGCGCTTACAGGCCCTACGATGCCTCGGAGTACTCAACGGACATTGTGCGATGTAGAGGCGTAAATACGCCGCGGCGTATCATCGGTCCTTCCGTTCGAAGCAAATTTTAGGGAATCATTGTGCACCACTATTCATATTGTAAAATCGACTGACATAGTAATCTTATAATTGTAAGTATTTGTCGCGGCGTGGTCGGAGAAAAAAGCGTAGAAGGCAAACCCTACGTCTACGGGAGAAGATGTTTTTACGTTGGATGGCGTGGCATGGGCGAGAAGACGTTTTTCCGTTGGATGAGAGATACATGAAGTTTAAACGCGTCAATTTGGCAAAGCCAAGAGGCAAACTTTAACAATGCATAAAATTTTAGCTATCAAATCTGCGTCATAATATGCGCAGAGGGTTCTGTAACATGAAGCTCTGATTGGACGCGTATGATGGCATGGCATCTGAGCTGCGTGAACGATGCGCTAGCCGGACCTTATTGAACGGCAAGTTTAAGAAGGCGGATATTTGAATTTAAAAATCCACCGCGTCACGGAACTGGCCCACATATTGGAATGTAACATCACATCCTTAAAAACGACGATTAAACCGGTGAGACTATCATGGATTATTTATCTTTAGCATTCATGCCTCTAGGTAGTTCTCAGCACTCGTCATGAACGGTTGACACTATCCGCAAACGCACTCTCTGGCGACGTCGTCGTGAAAGTCGCACTTATCCAAGACTCCAAGTTCGCGATGGCCACGACATGCTGCTGACCTGTCGCCATTTCCTTCACTCGAACGTTACATCCAGCTACCTCCTCGGGTCCAACAATGACGACGTACGTCGCCCCAAGCCTGTCTGCGTGCTTCAAAGCCCATTTGGTCTTCCGCGCTTCTAGCTGTAAGTCTACTGTGAGGCCCGCTGCGCGCAATGAAGTCGCAGCTCTAATTGCGATACCCTGTAGGCCGGCTTCCATCGCAAAGACAAGCGCGTCCAAACCCAATGATAGCGACGGAACTAGCCCTTTGCTCTCCAAGAGCTCCATAATTACAGCGTCGCCAAACCCAAAGCCCACAGCAGGCAAGGCCTCCCCTCCGAAGGTCTCCAGAAGCTTGTCATACCGCCCTCCACCACATATTGCTCGTAGTTCTCCTTTCCTATCAAATGCTTCAAAGACTATTCCTGTGTAATACGCAAGCCCCCTGACTACAGACGCATCCAAGACCAACCATTCCTCGAAATTGTATGCCCGGGCGTATTCAAACAACTGCCGTAGCTGAGCCAAGGCCGTGCTTTTTGCACCAATCGCTGTTTCCAGACTAGGGAAGTCTCTGCTTTGGACGACGTCAAGCAATCGTCGCACAACGGACTCCTCCAAACCTAATGCTGTCAGGTCCCCCTGGATCGCCTCTAACGGTACCTTTTCCAACTTGTCCACCAGCACGCATGTCGCCGAAAATTTTGCATCTGGGACATCCAAAGCAGCAAGAACCTCTGCTAGGACTCCTCGGCTACTTACTTTGATGCCGACGTCTTCTGCTGTGAGGCCCACGCGTTTAAAAAATGTCGTGATCGCAGATAGCAATTCCGCTTCGGCCTCCACACCCGAGACTCCCCATACGTCCATGTTCCATTGGTAGTGCTCGCGGCGACGGCCACGGGTCATACGTTCGTATCGCCAGCATTGCGGAAATGAAAACCACTTGACCGGCATGACTAAGCCATTGCGTTTCGCCATCACCATCCTTGCCAACGATGGCGTCATTTCAGGCCGCAAAGCCACGCGTCGACCCCCTTTGTCCTCAAAATTGTACAGCTGTTCTGTGACTTCCTCTCCAGCCTTGCGGACAAATAAATCCTCGGATTCAAGGACCGGTGCGTCGTATTCCTCGAACGCGTGGTCACGGGCTACCTGCCGCCAGAGTTCGAAGAGCCAACTCCGCGTCCGCATGTCTTCCGGATAAAAGTCTCGTGTACCTCGCGGAGGGTTTAAATCTAACTTGCCCTGTCTCTCCTTTTGCTTCTCCCTGCTATCAAAAAGGGCCCAAAAACAATTAATTGTGGGAAACATGATGCCCTGCGCACTCTGCGAAGGCTTTCCCCTGTCCTTTCTTGCGCAATTATTTTCACCATGATTTTTCATTCAGTAATCTCTTCACCTGTTCTTTAAATCTTGTGCGACTGCCGCGCTACCCCGGCTACCTTCAGCGGCGGCGTTTGCGGTTATGGAAATGTGTTGCCTTGACTTTGTTGACGTGGCAGGATGTATGATGAAGGATTTGCGGCGTAACAAGGGACCAATGCCTGAGAGCATCTGCCTACTTGTCGCAATTCTACCAGAATAATGCCAGGCTCTACACGTCGTGACCTTCATTAATACACAAAAGACTGCCAACAACGTGGTGAAGTCCTGAGTGCGGGTGCTTGAGCCAAGCCTTTTTGCACCGCGGATGGAACGCATTTAAAGCCTTCAAACAGCGCGTCACAAGAGGAAGACCGCCAGATCACACTGCGAGTCCTAATCCTATCAAAAAGAAATATTTGAGCGTGAGAAAGTAATTCTTTTGCCCCGATAGCATCAGTACCAAGTAGGGAGACTCAAGTGAGCTGTCCTATTACGCCTGGGACGTGGGAGTATCCTTCTCGTGTTTGACCGTTGAGAATCCATCTTCAAAATAATAAACTCACGAAGCATCAGTTGCCAAAAAGTCATCTACACTAACAGATGCCCACGTGGAGATAGAAAGGATCATATGCCTTTCATTTCTAGGACGGCCTTGATAGCAACGCTTTTCCTATTTTATTGCTTTAAGCCGGACATGGCCCACTCCCTCCTTCTACACGGACTCCGTCGGTCACTTCCAGTATGCCTTTCCGAGTCATTACTCTCCAGCAAGCCAGAGCCGTCTAATTTAAAAGTAGCTGTTGTGGGTGGTGGGCTAGCCGGTCTATCGACTGCGTGGCATTTGACAGGCTTGGTGAAACAAGTTTCGATCTTCGATCCGCGTCCGCCCGGACAGGCCGAGGCCTCAGCCGTCGCAGGGGGCTTGCTGCACCCTCTCACTCCTAAAAACCGCTTACTTTGGTGTGGATTAAGAGGGTTTGAAGCCACGAGTCGTCTCGTCGTGTCAAGCAAGACAGCATTGTCGAATTATGGCGACACAGCAGGAGCAAGCCGGCTGCAGTCGGCACCAGGCGCTATCCTACGTCCGGCTTTGACCTCACAGCACGTGATTGATTTCCAGGCCGCAGCGAAACGACTTCCAAATTGGTTAAAATGGCTGAATGGGGAGGAGTGGGAGCAAAAAGTGGGTGTCCCAGGTCATGGTTTGCTTCTTCGGCAAAGCGCCATACTGTCTATGCCTGACTACCTTCGAGGCCTGTGGCTATCGAGTCAGGCACGTGCTGAACGGAGTTACACCGCTCTGACGTGGGAGTCATCTTTATTTACGGCTGACTGTGTGAAGCAATCTGGCGCGAAGTACGATGTTGTGGTCCTGGCTTCTGGTGCCGGGATTCGAGCTTTCCCAGAACTCGAGCATTTGCCTGTGGAATTTGTGAGAGGACGAACGCTTCTAGTGGCAGATGAATCAAAGGGTGGCGTGGAGCCTTCGGAGCAGGAAAGTGCTCAGTCCCTGCAGTGCGCCTTACTGTGCGGTGAATACGTGGTACCGGGTGTGGACACGGAAATGTGCTCAGACGCGGAGGGGAAAGAGCGCCGAGTGCTTCGATGCGGTTCTACCAGAGAGTACTTGAGAGACTCCTGGCACGTGCAAGACGGGATTGGAGTTGGAAAGATGGGGGGAAGGAGGACAGAGGAATGGTTCCAAAGTGAAAAGAATGACGGGGAAATCGCCTCTTTGCGGAGGAAGGCGGAGTCGATCTATCCCCCGCTCCGACAGGGGCCGGAGGCTTACCGCGTCACCTCCGGCACCCGGGTGGCCACACGCCGGAGCAATTTGGGGAAGCTTCCTATCGTCGGTCGGCTCGAACAGACAAAAGGAGCGGAGGGTATCAAGGCGGAAACCTGGCTGTTCACAGGCCTGGGAGGGAGGGGGGTGGTCCACCATGGTTTCTTGGGGGAATGCTTGGCTCAGGCCATCCTGACGGGGGACGAGACACATTTGCCCTCAGAGGTCAGAGCCCCTCTTCAGCGATTGTAAATAGACGCCAGGGAGTGCTGAAACCTGTGTTGTAATTAACTGTACGTTCCGCAAGCACGAACCCAGCATGCGTGGAACGACACCGATCGAAAGCAATCCCGAGGACTGGAGGATGCACGCACGCAGATGCTCTTAACCACATGGATCTGGTAGAAGATCTCTTCACTTTGTTCGTTGCTAGTCATGTTCTCATAGTCGTACAGTTAGTCAACTTCTCGGGTCGTGTTAAGTTACATCATCTCGTCTACTACTGTTCTCCATTTCACTTTCATCGACTTCAGCCTCCAACCGACACCCAAGCATTTCTCTCCCAGGCCTCGCTCGAGTCGTCCGCTCTACCGTTGCCCGCGTTCAGTTTCCCCATGAGTTCGCAATCTACTGATAGATCGCGATCATACCCGTTTGGTAAGTCGTTGACTTTCATCCCCGCCAATCCTCGTCCAAGCACGCCTAGTTCGTCCGCCCTTGTTCCTGAAGAAGGGTCTCCACTGTGTGGGGGAGAGGAGGGTGATTACAAGTCAAGGGAGGAGAAAAGCTCGCAGTATGGTTGATACGTGCATTATTGTAATGATTATGAGTGTCCTTTGAAAGGTTCATGTCAGACTAAGCCCAGCTTGCCATCTTCTCCATAGACTAGTACTACTACATTCGCAGTCCCATGCACATACGTACTTGAAGAGAAGAAGGTCTCAAAATCATCATCCAATACCCGGAAGTCCCCCAGATCCAGAAGATCACCCCGTTCGTCCCTCCGCTGCAGCTTTCCATCCACGATATAATGCGGAATCCCGTCGTAGTAGACTTGAACACAGGCACAGGCCTGAGTCGCGTGCTCCCCGGGACACTTCTTCTGGGCTTCCCCCACTTCCTTCTCCGTCAATTTTCCCTTCTCCGAGGTGGAGGGCGAGGGAGGAACGGGGGCGGGCGCGGGAGGGGGCGATGGTGGGACAGGAGGCTCGACGGGGTGCTTGTGGCCTTCTCGGCACTCCAGGACGCGGTCGGGGGAGAGGAAGTCGACGTGCTGTCCATGGAGCACGCGCGTGAAGAGCTTGGGTTGCGTGGGCATCCCTCCTCCCCCGGAGCCATCCCCGTCCCCTTCCCTGCACTTGTTCTTAGTTTGTCCAGTCACGAGCGCGTTTGCTGCGGAGTCTCGCGCGACCGACAGGTGCTTTCCTTCAACCTGCTCCTCCTCCCCCCCGCAAGCAGTGGAGCCAAAGCGCATCGCCTGCATCCGCTGAGCTGCCATATTTGTGAGGGAGGAAGTGGAGGCATGCTGGCAGTTCGCGCTGAGAGGGCCAAGGTGGATGCCCTCGCGCGGATCCACCATCCCCCGCTGATGGTTGTGGTTATGCTTCCGCAGCACTTGCTGCATCTCCTGAAACGACATGTGCTCGTCCGCGCGCTCATCCCCCCCCCGCCACTTTGAAAGACTACCATCGCTCGACAAAGTCTGATCAAAGACAACATCTCCCACAAGGGCTTCTGGGCCTCCAGACGCCGGTCCCCTCCTGGTCGTCGCCGTTATTGCATCCTCTCCCGCGCCCGCTCTTTCCCCCTGATCCCGAGTGCGTACCACCTCTCGGCCACGCTTTCTGGACCCCTGAGAGCCACGCGCCCTCATAGGCACGCCAGAAGATTGTAAGGGCGCGACAAGCTCGCTCTTCGTACCAACCACAAGCTCCCTGTTGTTAACAACCTGCTTCGGGCCACCGCGGCGAGCACACACTTGTCCTTCCCCGCCTGCACCCCTCCCCCCGGTTTCTCCCAGGTCGACCCGTTCCACAGACTCGCTTGCGCCTGCACCGCCACTTCTTCCCGTGTCAAGTCCGCCCGAAGCCTGCTTGTGTCTTTGATGCACCCCCACGTGCTTTTTCAAGTCATACTTTCGGGCGAACTGGCGCCCACACTCCGGAAAGGGGCAGACGAAACTCTTCAATCCGCTGTGCGTGCGCTCGTGACTCCGCAAATCAGAGATTCGAGCAAATTGACGGCCACATTCGGGCCACTCACAGGCGTAAGGCTTCTCCCCCGTGTGGACCCGCACGTGGATTTCCAGGTCCGCCTTGCGCGAGAAAGTCTTGTTGCAGACACCGCAGGCAAAGGGCTTGACTCCATCGTGGGTGAAGAGGTGCCGTTTCAGATTCCCCTTGAGAGTGAATGTCTTGTCACAATGCAGGCAGGAAAACACGCCGTTCGCCATTATCCGGCTGTTCGCTCGGAGGTAGTCGTCCTCCGTCTCCTTCTTCGTCCGATGCCCTCCTTTCCCCTGATAGCACCCTCCCCAATTCCCCCCCGGCTCCGCTATAGGGGCCGCCGCTTGGTCTGAGGTCTCCAGGGGGGTTGTGGGGGAATGCACCGACGCAGACGACGAGAGGGAGCTGGAAGATGTAGTGGGGCAAGGCGAAGGGCAGGCAAACGTGAAATGAGGACTCAAATCGGGCGGCCGCTGCGACGTCAACCGCTTTTTCTGTTCTAGGATCGGATGCTGCTGGCGCTGGGATCTGTCATGTCGGTGCTCTTCTGGCTCATACAGCGCTTGCTGCTGGGAGAGGCCGGGGCCAGGCGGGGTCCCTGTCTGACGGGGAGGGCGCGGCATGGCGGGGGCCTGGTCTCTCAGCCACCCGGCTTCCCGACCTTGGACAGCGAGGGAGGGCGGCAGTCGCGATTCAGGCCTAAACTTCCTCGCAGCCATGGGCCCCCCATCAGTGCAGGGTGGCGGAGGCGTGCCTCCCTCCTCGTGCGGCGGCCGGTGATGGCTTCCTCGCGCGTGGGCCGTGGCTCGACAAGAATCCCTGTGGCCCTCCTCACCGTCCCGACTAGCTATACTCGGGCAGTGAATTGCCGGAAGCTTGCTCGAAGGAGCATTAGATGGCAAAGTGGACGCGAGGAGGCAGCTCTCTTTCCCCAAAGCCTTGCCTTCGTAAGATGAGACCGCCATCTCGCTCGTAGCGTAAGCGGGTTGAGAGGAGCAGGGTGATCGAGCTCGAAAGTCTTCATCTGAAGCGTGGGACTGAGACGACGTGAATTGTGACGGCTGCCCGGTAAACTGAGGAGGATCATGGTGATCGTATTTGTCTGCTAATACTGCTGGGAGAGAGGCTTGTCGATTCTCTCCCGAGACGCCGTTTCCACCGCAAGCTATACCATCACTAGAGCTAGCAGTGTGAGAATGAGGCGACAAATTGGCGTCCGAACCGTCATTTAAACGCGAGATTGCATGGGACGTCGCGCTTCTGACGTCTCTCACGATGCACTGAACAGATTTTTGGTGGGACACCGTTCGATGCTGCGGCTTGTCCCTCAAAGTGTTTTGACCCTGTGAAGAGGAATGCTCATCATTGCAAGAAGGATTTGCGAAAATGCTCGGGTGGCCGTGAACGCGACCGGCCTGCATATGGTCCTGCTGCTGGAGTTCCTGGTAGTCGTGGCGTGGTAGTGAAGGCCCGTGACCCCGGTAACGAACTTCGAGGGGCATCCCGCTCCTGCAGCATGAGAAACCGCAATGTGGGGTGAGTTAAAAGTCAAAGAGATGCAGATGGTGAGCGACTCATTCAAGCAACAAACCGGCCTTTCACAAGGGTGTACTCGAGGGAGGAGGTAGTAGGGCTTTTCGAAGGGAGATATTTTGGCTTCTTCGTCCGGAGACGGGCGGGAGAGGGCCATGGGCGCCGTCGGCGATGTTGGCCTCAGGCGCGTACATCCGGGTAGGTTTGCCGCCGCCCTGCGCGCGATGTTGCCCTCCCCTCGCCGCCCCATTTTTGCTCATGCACCCTCGTGGATTGTCCGGTTCATAAAAGTTAACAGAATTTGTGATGCTTTCCATTGGTGTGAGGAAGGAGAGTCTGCATCGCAAGGACCGTCACCCCGCTCGCGCTGCGACGTTGCATTTCGTGCATGCGAACACGGCCCAGTCATCTCCGACTCCCACTCATGCCATTTAATTTTTTTGATCGGAGGGAGCTGATACATATGCTGACATACTAAGTTAATAGTCAATAAAAAGAAGCCGGCAGGGCCAGCGGCAAAGCCACGCAACAAGAAAAATGTCTCAAGGTCAACCATATAAGCTCGAATATATGACTTGCCAAAAGCAGAACAGCGACGCATGTTGATTTATACAATACCAAATACGATAAAATTTACGTTTTTTCTCCTTGCCCGCGCAGTTCCAAGGCAATACTCTTCCCTCGACGACAACTCAATCTAAAATCACCGCTGCTGAGCACTTTGGAATCCACTGAAATTACCTCCTCGTCTTCGATCACCGGATGTACGGATGCCCTCAGCGTACACTCAAATTCACCTTGCTGCACAGGAATAAATCGGATGGGAAGCTGTACATAGGCCCGTGGCCTGAGTTTGATGACGCGGTGGGTCAAAACAAAGGGGAGGGAGGCACGTTCCAAGACAACAAGTTGTGGCACAGTAGATGGATTACACAAGCGGACTCTTTCGACCGAGACGCTGCCGACGGGATGCTTCCCAAAGGACAATAGTCCCTGTGCGAAGGCCACGTGTGACTGCAGGAAATGAGGGATAGTTGATGGGGGATGGCTCAAGGACATGCAGGGGTCCGATTCGTCCCTCGCACCTATTTTACCGCCTCCCACGGATGACGGAGGCTTCATCCCTCCCCCTCTGCCTTTTTCTCTTTCGCTTTCAGCTAAGAAGTACTTAACATCATGACTTTTTCTGCCAATCCCACTAAGTTTTTCCAGGCCCTCAGGCTGCTCTCTGTTGTGTCCCGTATAAGCTCTCGAAGCCTCTCCCCCTACTCTCGCGTAGGCGGTCCGCCCATTAAGCCCCTCCGGGACTATCGCAAGTCCCACCAGCTCTACGTCATGCACAGCATCCTTGTGCCCCCCTCGGTGGGGTCTGCTCACACGGACGTGCAACGTTGCCCTGTGCAAGCCGGGTCTTCGAGGGCGAAACGTGACCAGCAAGCGCAACACACCATCAGAGCCAACCACCTCTTCGTCCTCCTCCCTCTCTTTATTGCTGCTGCTCACTTGGTAGCACCCGCCCTCGCCTTCGTGATGCGTGAACGCGATGTGCACAATGCAAGGCCCAGGGCGACTGTTTCGCAAGTGAAGGTCCCGCGGCGCGGCACACCCCACCGGGAGCCCTCGCCACGCGATACAAACAGGATCCGAGTCCTCGACTTGAGGCGCCGTGGCGGTGGTACTGTCGCGCGCGTTGGAATCGCTTGTCGGGATCCCGGTGCGGGCATCGGCCTGCTCCATCTGGCGAAGTGACAAAGTCGAGCCAGAGCGAGGTGCCAGAGCACACGTGCGTCCATTTTCTGGGCAACTCTTTCTCGAAGCGGCTCTTCCTAGCTCGGACAAGCTGGCCCCGACGTCTCGATGCTCCCCGGTGGCTCTACGCCGGCATTGTAGCGGTGAGTAGAGGTTGGGCAGCTCCGGAAGGGGAGGGGCGGCCAAAGGGGCTGAGCATCCTGCATGCTGCTCTTTACTGCTGCCCTCTAAAAAGCTGCAGGATAAGGGCGCCCTACGCTCTTCCTCCGAGGACGGCGACTCCTTCAAGAGGAAGACGGGACTTGAAGAGGCGCTAGTCTGGGATGAGGCCACGGCCAGCACGTCCAGAACTGATTTCAGGTTCGGCGATGGAGCGACGACCTTTGCCTGCCCACCGACACATTCCTTCGTCTCGCCCTTCGACATGGCCCCCAATGCCTCTCTGACGACCAATGAGTCTCCTCCCTCCGCATCCGTCCCCTGCCCTCCCCGTAGCTCGGGCCGATGCCGCGAACAGGAAGCATCGGCTCCCCAGCCACGAGGATTCAGAATACAGGCCGGGGCCGAGTTCTCGTGGCGTTGCTGGGTGACGGTAAGTGCTGATGTGGGAGGCGCGCAGATCGCGGAAGATGCAGTCACAGAGGCATCGGGCAAGGGTGACAGGCGAGTCGCTGAAGACGTGGACGAAGAGGACATCGCGATGGCAGCTGCGGTCGCTTCCTCCGCGTTTTTCGCCGCTACTCGTGCTGCTGCTGCCGCTATTGCAGCTGCTGCCGCCGCTGCTGCCACGGGCGAGAGTTCTGCCGACAAGTCGGATGGCGTGCGAATCTGTGCGGCGCAGGGAGTCCGAGGGAGAGCCGAGGAAGAAAAATCCCGACCAGTACATTTATCATCCGACCCCAGGAGGCCGACGTCAGAAGCAAGCATCTCAGAGGGCGTCGGCCCCTCCTGATACTGCTGATGCTGCTCCTCCCATCGCCCACGTCCCTTTCCAAGCTCGCTCCGCTGACTCTGCCGGGTCTCTCCACCCGCCAGCGAGGCCAAAGCGGCTGGTGCAGGCACGGTGGACGAAGCTAGACGCCGGGCGAGCATCCGACGAGTTGTGTGACCCGAGACATCCGGGTCTGCAACGATCAAGGCGGCGGGCTGAAGCCCTGTGCGTGAGGCAACTCCTGAAAGCGTCCCCTCCACCGCATCGGCAGTTGTTGGACGCGACGGTAGGAAAGATGCAGTACACTCCATTTTAGTTGAATGCGAGCAAATTTCGTTTTCATCCTCATGGGGTAGGCTCCTTCCCGGCACAGGCTGCGTGTCTTGGAAGACGAATTTTTTGACGGCCGATAGCATGCGGTCCGAAAACCAGGACTTGATTCGTCCATCTTTTATCTCGTCCGGAGTTTCAACAGCTCGAGCGCGTGCCAGCAGAGTGCGTACTGTTTGAGTCTCTGAGAGGGTTGAAGAATAAATTGAGCGTGGAATTTTAGGCGACAGAGAGGGCGGAATCCGGGGCTGCACAGGCGATGGAGACGAAACCACAGCATGGTCGCAAGAGGCGGGCGCATGATCTGCTACCGGCAAGGCTTTGGTTCTTAATGTCGCTTCGCCCGTGGACTTCGAGGTGTCTGGGCGCGGAGACGATGAGAGGGAGGAGGACTCAGGAGTCGCGGTCGGAGGTGCGGAGACAGCTCTTTCGCTTTCTTTCTGCGCATCGGTGGCCCGTCGACGTGGCGCGAGATCATCCCTTTCGTCCACACTCGCTTCCTCCAAGAAAATAGCACCCTCCACTGCGTCCTCGTTGTCGTCCTCGCTCGAGTCGGTACTCAGGTAGAAGAAAGGGCTGGTCTCCTCGCCGACAAGGCCACGTCTCGCATTCTCACTGTCCGGCGTGGGGAGCTCGCAATTACTCTCATGCCGATTGGCCGCCTTGCCACTTCTTTTTCTCACGTCATCAAAGTTGGTGGTCCTCTCGACTTTCTTACTGGCACATGGGGATTGAAAAATGGAGGTGGCGCTCCAGCGTTTGTCAGGAGTCGTCTCGAAGGAGCCAGCTTTGTTGCCGACCTGGTTTGAGTTAAACATTTTCTCATGGTTCGCAAGGTCATCCAGACACTGAAGGGGTGCGCGTGAAGCATCGCGATCGAACAAAAGGCGGCGATTGGGGGAAGGCGTGGTAGCACCTAGGATGGAGGCCAGAGTGGGACTCCGCGTCTTCCGTTCCCGGGACTTGTTGCTCCGCTTCCCCGGAGACATCGCGGTTGGATTACGATTCTCTGCATCTTCCTCCATGTGTAGGTAGTTTGCAAGGTTATCCGCCTCATGAAGTACATTGTTCGCCCTTGTCATGGGATCTGAGTTTGAAGCTCCAGCAGTGCTGCTTTATCTTGGATGTTCTTCTTTAGAGGAACGAAATATGGGCGGGCGAAACCAGTGTTAATACAGACGTCGCTGCACCACAGTGACCTAGAAAAGATCCTGTTGGTCCATGATATATGTTTGTTTCGGGCCGATAAAAAGGACCATTGCTGTGGCGTTTCGGAAAGTCCGAGTGGGGCCTCATTCCATCACAAGCAGGAGCATTCCCCGAAGCTCGGAAACGTTCACAGAGCCGTTACAGCCATGTAGCACCTCAAGTCTCAAGCCTGGAGGCATGCACCCGAGGCCACGCCGGCGCTTTACCTTCCACACAAAAACAGCCGTTTGGGCCAATCTGTGGCACTCTCCTCTTGAAGATTTCTCACTGAAGGGGTACTTCTCGTTTCAACTTTCTTCTTCACAAACCTCTTTCATCCTCATCCGGCCCATCCCTGCTCAAGACCACGGCCTAGGGCAGATCATAAACACATGGCGCATGAATTTCTCCTCAGTTTCTATCTCATTATTGCATTTTGGGTCGAAATATGAGATATTCTAATCTTATCCCGTACTATCCACCCATTTAATACCACACGGCCTCCAGGTTCTGAGTCCGATATTGAAAGCAAGTCCCTCAAAGTGTTGACTTAGTCCTCTAAACCGCCATGATAACCGGCGAAGGCTATAAGGACAAGACACCTAGGTCCCGTATCGCTGCTGCATGGGGATATACGCGTAGAACCGGCATATCAAACTCTGTGCGAGCGCATTGGGCATCACGTCGGGGCAAGAAGGTCCTCGTTGGAATTTTCGTGTAAGTGTATTATACACGCTGCTGCTGTCTAATGCCTTTCAAAGGGCTTTTTTGTAATTTTTTGTCTTGGTGTCTGACATTTTTGCGCTCACGCACACTTGTTTTTCCCTCCGGCATTCTCTGCAATCCACACAACAGGGTCCTGCTATGCGCAAGTCTTTTTGTAGTTAATATTATCCGCTTCTCCATCGGACTAATCCGCGGCCAAAGCTTGAACCGCATTTTAATACGAAGCCTTGCGATTGAAGAAGAGAATACGCCCGTGGTATTGCTCGCCGAGAATGAAAGTAAGGCCGCGCCCGAGCTCGCGGGCATTGACTGGGCAGCCAAAAACATCGAGGACAAGTGGGAGCAGCCGGTAGTGCGCCGACTGCATTTAAACCCCTCCGACCTGAAGGATGAAGACTTGGTTATGCCCATTATGTATGCTATGGGTGTGGAGTTGCAGGGGGACCACGACCTGGACATGGCCCTTTGTCAGCTTGACATCAGCCCCTACCATCGCAACCCTGAGCAATTCCCAATGTCTAGAGATTTAGTGGGAGCTTTTTGCTCCAAAAATCGATTGAAGCATAAACTAGCTTCCGTTCATGCAGTTGACGAGAGGGCAGGGAAGCAGCTACAACCCACAGGCTTTATCTTCCATGAAAGCAGGGTCGGCTCCACTTTGGTTGCCAACATGCTCGCCTCCGTTCCCACCAATCTGGTCTATTCGGAGCCTTCCGTTCCCGCCCATGTCATTCACCTCTGCAAAAGTGCTGGGTGCAGTGAGGAGACAACCGTGCGGCTGCTTCGAATGGCTATCCTGGCCATGGGCCGCTCTCATCATCACGATCATTTTTTTATCAAGTTTTCCTCCAGCACGGTGGTTGACATGGACTTGATCCTGAAGGCTTTCCCAGAGACCCCATGGGCGTACATTTACCGAGACCCGGTGGAAATCATCGTCTCCAACTTTCAGCGAGGAAGGGGTGGCCCGTGCATTAGAGCCAAGAAGAACGCGCCGAAAGCTGTGCAGGACATACTAGAAACCGACCGGAGGGGAGCGAGCAGGGTGTCGGATGAGGAGTATTGCGCTGCCCATCTAACGATGCTCTGTCAAGCAGCGCTTGAGCAAATGGAATTGCCGGGATCAAAGGGGCATGCGGTAGCATACGAGACGTTAGTTGAGGACGTGTTGCGCGTGCTTGTCCCGGGGCACTTCGGAGTGTCCATGAACTCGGAGGAGACGGCACGCATGACCGCCCAGTCTGAGCTCTACAGCAAAGCCCGCACCGGCGAAACGGTTTTTCAAGGGGACACCGAACAGAAACAGGAAAGGGCGACTCAGGCTATGCAAGTGGCGGCTGAGAAATACCTAAAGGAGCCCACCGAGCGACTGCGCTTGGCGAGCACGCTAGGCCGATCCCAGCTTGAAATTGACGCGACCCTGCGGGCTCAGGAAGCCCGCGTCTACGAGCGGACGGGCTCTAGATTCTTTCAGCTCCCTCATTGCCCTGACGAGCCTGAGAGCCCTCCGGGGGTCCCTATCATGGACATTCTGGGCAACTGGAATATGGACGACACCGCGATCCCCCCCCGGCACTACAACACGCTCTGTCGCTTCGACTACCAAACTGAGTACGACAAAGCCCTCCGGTATCGCGACGCCGAAATGCCCTTTGTTGTGTACAACATTCCCGAGTTCGATGAGACAGTTGAAAAGTGGAACTCGGAGGGCTACCTGGCAGAGGCTCTGGAGGGCGGGGAGTATACCACGCAGGTGTCGAAAGACAACCACTTCATGTACTACCGCCTGAGCAAGAGCCTCAAACCCGCCGGCTATATCCCTCCGACACGAACGGAAAGGTGGTCCTACGATCACTGGTTGCACGAGGCGCGCAAGTCCAAAAACCTCTCCACGGACTCGGAACACTACTACTTTCGAGTCTCCGACCGCGATAGCCCAATTGTCCGCCAAGACTTGACCATCTTCACCAGCAGGGAGTCCACGCTTTTCATGAAAGAGCCCGAGATGTCGCGAGGCATTCACTGTCGATTCGGCATGCGCAGCGTCATTGCCGAGGCTCATTTTGACGCGAGTCGCAACATGGTCGGTCTTGTCTCGGGCACCCGTCGGTGGATCTTGGCCCATCCAAGGGAGTGCAAGCACGCCTACCTTCTTCCCACGGGTCATCCATCAGCACGGCATACAGAAGTCGATTGGAGCGCGCCCGACCTCCAGAAATATCCGGACTTTGTAAATTTGGTGGCCAACGAGGTCTTGCTTACGCCGGGAGAGGTCTTGAATGTGCCGGCATGGTGGATCCACACGATTGAGAACTTGGATATCAACATTCAGTGCAATTCGAGATCCGGCGATTCTACTGTGGGGTTGAAAGATTTGAAGAGATGTGGCTTTTTCTCGCATGATAAATAAACGCATAGAAGACCAGGCTTCTTAGGAGTAAATTGCCACGTGGCGAAATGACGAGAAGTGAAGGCAGGGCGAGAATACTTCGAAACGGCTGCTGTTTTCCGATCCGTAAATTTTACCGTCTATGATTGGTGTGTGTGGTGTACAATCTTCATCAAATACCACACGGGATCAAATGAACTATATTAAGTAAAGTTAAGAATCCAGCTCCACTAACGCCTGCAGTTTCTTCTTTGTTCTACACTTTCTCTTTCTCTCCTTGTCTTACGTTTGGCCTCCACAGAGGATTTCTTAGCTCTCCTCTACGCACGGCCTCATATTAGAGAAGTCCCACGCCACTGTCGCGCTAGCCTTTGATTTCGGGCGTTTCACGCCGAGCCTCAGCCTCGCGTTTCCTCTCGTCCGCTTCGATCAACATCGCGTACTCATCGTAAGACGCGAAAGTGGGCATGTCAGACGTTGCCATCGGCCCATTCCGACCTTCCACCAGCTTGACTCTCTCACCCGGCTTCCTCCTCCCGTCTCTGTCCCGCGTCCTCCCTGCCTTCTCCTGCTCTGGCCGCGCTCCTCCCCGCCTTTCGCGCGGACGTTTTCTACTCGTCGGGACCGTCTCGATCTCCCCCCCGACATCCTCCTCTCTCAGGCTTTGCCCTTCCGGCCCATCCCCACCATCATCCTCGGACTCGTCCACCAGGGCCCACAAAGGCAACTGGTCCACCTCCTCCTCCTCATCTCCGTCGTCGTCGCTTTCGCGACGCGCCACACCATCGTCGCCGTCGCTGTCCTCCTCCATTTTCTCCTCTAGCCCCATAGGACCCTCGGACGCATCGCTGTCGTCGGAGACATCATCTAAGAAGGTGTCATCGTCCCCCCTCTCTGCCGCCAACAAATCTCCAGTTTCCCCATCATTGCGCAACCATCCTGCCTCCTGCCCCTCATCTCCTTCCGCACCGTCCGCGCGCCCCTCGTCCTCCCAGGCCTCCGTGTCTGGATCCTCGTCTGAGAAATCAACTTTCCCCTGGCTTCTCATCAGTGACTGCGCCAAGCCATCCGCGAAAGCATCGATCTCGCGTTCCTCAGCGTCACTGCCCCCACTGCCATCCGAACCTCCTCTTCCATCTTTTCCTTCGCTATCCTCGTCTTCCTCCTCGTCCTCCTCCTCCTCACTTCCAGACCCAGCGTCCTCGTCCGAGCCCAACTCCCTCCCTTTCCCCGCCGCGCGGGCCTGCTTATCCCTCGCTGCCTTCTCCCGAAAGAACTTGTGAAAGAATAGCTGGTCCGGCGACAGCTCATGAGGCTCCAACGACAGGAACTCGGCGCTATTCACCGCCGGCGGCCCGCTCTCCCGCCCCCCCCGCACACCCGCGGCGTGTCTTGTCCCGGCTCCGAACCGACTGAGTCGATCCTCCCTCTCCGCCTCCGTCAAAGCCTCCCCCTCCATGGCCGCCGCCGTCCTCCCCCGAAGTTTGGGGTTCTTAAAGGCAAATCGGTCCAGGAAGGCCATGGTCGAGAAGTCTTGGAGAGGGTCCCCCGAGTACGTGACGCGGTGTCTCGCCCTGGGATCCAGCACAGAGGCGGCGAACCGCTGCACAGAGGGGTGGAAATGCAGCGCGAGCAGCCCTACCTCCCAGAGATGAGGTTGGCTCTTTTTGGACAGCCCGGACCCGTTCGACGTAACCTCTTTCGCCGGCCCCCCCTCCTCGCCCTCATCTCCCTCCTCATCCACCCTCCCACCCTCTCCGCCGCCAAACGCAAAGGAGGGCTCGCGCTTCCCTGGATCAAAGGAGTCCTCCTCTCCCTCCTGCGTCGACGCCCGCCGGACGAGCGCCTCTCTAAGGACGGGCTGGGATGCCCCCACCTCGGAGAGCAGAAAGAGGACGCCGGCGGCCAGGGCAGGAG
>Ga0209925_1000296_pt1 | contig 26802 bp, 20 predicted proteins | sample SalPonR2_A_D1_MG_FD_185702 | JGI IMG/M metagenome (GOLD analysis project Ga0209925, IMG submission 185702) | Salt pond soil microbial communities from South San Francisco under conditions of wetland restoration - Salt Pond MetaG R2_A_D1_MG... ... | reverse complement strand
ATGCTGCCAGGTGACCCGCCCTTCGCCTGCTACAGCGATGATGATCTTCTGTAAGGAAGAAGTGGAGCAAAGAAGAGTGGTGTTTTTCAGTGGATCGGATCGAAGGAGCTCAGAGAGTTTGATGAGTAAATCCAGTTTTCTCGGTGTTCTAGAAACACCAGATCTGGGGCGACAAGAGCTGAAGTTAGTCACGGCCGCAAAATAGATGACAATCATTACTTGAATTTTTTGCGTGAGTTTAGCGGCGCAAATCGTACTTGAATATGGGACGTAAGATATTAATCAGAAGAAGATGGACGAAAGCATGATGTTGACTGTTGGAACGGCGCCATACTTTTCGTCGGAGACTTCTGCTCTTCGAAGAAATCCGCGAGAAGGATCTCGGCTGCGGATCGGGGGGTCAGGGTCCCTTTCCCCAATTCTTTTTCCATCCGCTCCACACCGGCTTTTATTTTCGAGGATGTTCTCGCTCGTCGCACGAGAATGTCCTCTAAACTATTCCAGACCCAATATTTATCCTGATTCTGTCGCTTTAAGCGGAGATATCCGGACCGCCTGAAAACGTCACTACATGAACACACCTGCTCCCATACGTCTGCGATGCGATGACGCTCCAAAGCCGAGCAGAGGGTCACACTCGGCATCCAAGCGTCCCATTTGCGCCGTTGAAAGCAAAGAGCGTGCTGATACGCTGCAGCTGTGTGCTGAGCAGCCGTGAGAAGATGGCCGTCCGCTTTGTTAACGACTATGACGTCCGCAACCTCCATGATTCCCTTCTTCACGCCCTGCAATTCGTCCCCGCCCGCAGGAGGAACAAGGAGAAGAAGCATGTCCGATGCCTGGTCGATTATAGTTTCGGATTGGCCGAGCCCCACGCTCTCAATGAAAACTATGTCAAAAGATGCGGCTTGACAAAGCAGGACTACATCATTCGTGTAGCGCGCCACGCCACCCAGAACCCCACTGGTTGGGCAAGCACGCACAAATGCCTTCGGGTCTTTCGCCAACTCGTACATACGAGTTTTATCTCCCAGAATGGAACCCCCGCTGCGGCTTGATGACGGATCCACTGCGATGACAGCGACACGCTGTAAATGGTTGCGAGAGCATCAGACAAAGAGCCGTCAGGTCACAAACTCACAACCACTAAGTGGTAGGACAGCAGACGCGTGGTCTCTTCTAGTTCGCTGTAACCAGCACGTACCAATTTCTTACTATCCGTCAGGTATTTGCCTAGGGCCTCTATAAAAGTCGATTTCCCAGCACCTGGCGGCCCAGCAATTCCGACTCGCAAGGGTCGAACATTTTCAGACGTGCCGATTCTACCCTCATCAGCGACACAGGCTGCGTTGCTCGTGGAATTCCCCGGTTTGAGTCGTCCCTTTTCTCGGACTCGACGGCTCCGCTCGTAAACAACGTGGTCCAACAATGCCTCAGCATCGAGTCGATGACTCTCCTTCGTGGACTCTATCAAAGTAATCGCTCTACTTAAAGCTAACCGATTTCCTCGAAGGACACCCTCGGCGAGTTGACGAGTTTCGGGGGTCATGGAGCAGGTAGAAAAGCGGACAGAACACTCAAAAGTAGCGCTTCTGATTGGTGTCAATGGCTTAGTCAAAGGCCTAGCGTATATTTTTTTCATCCACAAGAAGATCGGCCGCATAGTCGAATAATGCATTCGCGGGAAGGTGCTATGTCTCGTTACTCAGTAGTTATCGCACTCGCTGGGGCGGGAGGTTCGCATGCTTAACTTCTTTTTAACTGAATACTGTCAAGCGATCATATCCTGTCGAATTTGCGATGGAAGGGGGAGAGGATTATTTAATGTCGCGTGTGCGAGGGGCCGCTCTGTCGGGCCCTCCCGGTGCATGAGCCAACGAGAATATTACTAGTAGGGAAGGACACAGGAAAGCCCCGAATTCCCCCACAAGCTTTTGTTGTGCAATCGTAACCGCAGTGCGATGACCAGACGGTAAAATATCAAATGAGCGACATCCAGCTGCCCACTGCTTTCATGGTTGCGTTTCCCGTTCTCTCATTACAGACGCACGGAGAGAAAAGCGTATGTGCGCCGAAAGCTGTGCAGGGGGGGCAGCGAGGGGCGGTATCATGCTTATGCGGAGGCTCGCCGGGAGGCTGGCGGCACGTGTGATGGTGATCAGGCGGGAGTCCCGCGAGCACTCGATCTGCCTCATCCATCGCAATTGTCTCTCAATGCCACAGCAGAAGTGTGATTACTAATAGCAGATATGCCTGGAGGACATTGTGCCGTGGACTAGTGTAAATATCCGAAGCTGTGGCGAAGGAGGCTGCACCACCGAGACGACTTCTGTCACAATGACAGGATCAGTCACGCCGCTCTGGTACGGAAATCACTGTCAGCGTGCACTGCCATGTATGGGAATTCTGTTTGCCTTGCTATACATTGGCTTTTTATTAAGACATGGGGATTGGATGTCGAAGTGGGATGAGGTGAAGGCAGGCCCCTCACAACGGGATTTGCTCGTCCTCAATTCAAGAAATCTATTCGCTTGGTGGCAACACAATGACTCGGCTTTCACAATGGAAAATGACTACTCAAAAGAAGGCCTTTGGGAATCAGAATCTTTGCCGTTCGGGGAAAAAACTCTGGTTATTTACAGCGTACATAATGATCCATCGCATGACACGACATCCTACGAGAACCTGGACTTCTTTTTGAGGGTGGGCGTTGATCAAGAATCAGAACGCTTTGTGGATTACCTTTTTCTAGTTCCATCAGCAATCTTTCACTCATTTAACCTCACTAGCGGTCGAAAGGGAGACGACATGCCAATGTTTCCCTCTGCTGATCACGTTCGCGTGATGGAACGACCACACGACTGTCTAGGGACCAGCGGCCTGCGCAGTTTGATCACCGACAACGATTGGAGGGGCGGCATCAAACATGGCGCAAGAATTTCAAGTATACCATTGAACATGAACGCTCTTCTAAGCCATTATTCTCACTTTATTCTTCTAGACTCGACAGTGCGGGGTCCTTTCCTACCGCGGTATGTGCATCGGGCGCGCTCAGGAGGGAGTCGATGGGACTCTCCTCAAGCAGTCAAGTCTTGGGTAAGTGTACTCACAGACCGGGTGGGGCCTGAGGTCAAACTTGTCGGTCGAAGTGTCAGCTGTGAGCCCGAGCTGCACGTGCAGGCCCCCGTCTGGGCGACAGACCGCCAAGGTCTCAGGCTACTCCTGAAAAATGGCGTTTTAGATTGCGCCATGGAGGAAGCCAGTGCCCGAGAGCGGCACGAGCTGGGTGCCACCCGGGCGGTCTTAAACGCTGGCTACCATGTGGATTGTCTCATGCTTCGCTATCAGGGAATCAACCTTGCACGCCTCAGGGAGTACGGTCTGCCATGCACTGCCCGGGACAATCCCAGTTCTCCCTTACTTAACGACGGGCTACCTGTCAATCCTCTAGAGGTTATTTTCGTCTTGGCCAATCGTCACTTTCTGGCATCGGATGCCCTTGTGCGCCGCTACACTGATTACTTCCTAGGGCGTGTGGACCTCGAAGACAATCAGGCTACGACGTTACGTGGTCAAGCAGCCTTAGAGGCCCGTCGCCAACGCTTAGCAGGCATGGTAGCCAGCTGCGGAGCCACATTGGACCGCAAACACTTGGCAACCAGATGTCCTGGCTGTGTATCGGGGAAGTCGCTCGAGGTGGATCAGGAGATTTTTATCCAAAACCATGTCATGAAGGGTTACGATTTCCAGTTTTCTGTCCCGACAACAATCGCGAATCATCCTCCGCAAGCATTTTGCGAGGCATTTGCTCGCTATCAGGCACCCGACTTGACCCCTTAAATGCACACAAATTCTGAAGCTATCTTGTATGTTACGAAACATGTGTTCGGCTTCAGGTCAGGAGGTGGAATTTTGGAGGTCTCAGTATTTGAGTTAAAAAAATTATGGAAACGCCCTGATTGCTTAAGCAAATGAGTCATATGCTAGTTATTATGTACACAACGACAGAAAAGTGGTGAGACCAAAATGTCAAGCGCTTCGAAAGTATTACCAGTTTTACAGGATTGACCTTCCCTTTGCCAATCTGTCAATTACGTCGACGTTCATCGTCGCTACAATGCCGTGTGAGATAAGTTGATCCAAATAAATGGAGAACCTTACATAAGCCCCCCCTTCCTTGTGAACAAAGTCCATTTCGGCACTACCTCTGGTGGCTTTCTCTTTCTTTTTCCCCCAGCAAGCGAAGGAGAAGAGATCAGAAATTGTTTCAATTAGTCCTGTGACTTGACAAATACGATATAGAGTATGCAGATGCGTAAGATGGGATGCATGTAAGTGAGCACCAAGCAAAATGCATGAATAGAAGCAAAACGCATAGAAGTCATCACATAAATTGGATGAGGAACGATGTGACCATGTAATGGTTCACAAGCCAAAACTGAAATGGGTGAAGGCGAAGTTCATCTCCCGTCCGATCGCGGTGCAACTCACGGATCGTCTCGTTGCACTCGTCCGTGCCAGCAACGATCATCACAACGTCGTGAAAGCGCAGGTATACGACAGTGACTTCACCGTCACGGAAAAATTGTGGCAAAGAGGCCTCTTGCCAATTTTGCCGTGTTCTTCGGTACAGAGCTCGTTCCCATTGAAGTCGACCACTGTTGTGCCCCATGGCCTGAGATGGAAACACTTTGCCATATAGAACAATGAACTCTGCATTTACAATGTAGACCGAGTGCAAGGGCATACGCTGTGAATCAAGAGCGAAGTGATGGGGGGGGAATGAAAGAGTATGAAGGTGAGAAATTGACATGAAATCGAAGCGATAGCACATCAATCCCTCTAAAAAGAGCGCTGAGTAGGCTTCATTATTTCAATTCATGATGCCGCTGGATGAGTTTTGGCTCCAACACACCAAGATGACACTCTGAAATCTTGTCTTGTCTTCCAGACGCCTGGACCGCTACTTCTCAATCCATGTTCATATACATGTGTCTTTTTTACACGAGTTCGTCAAGCCCCATTATACAAGTGTACACGTCCCATCATGTCTTGCTCCCTGCCTAAGAAAGTTTCAGACAACTAGTGCAATTCTAATCAGAAATGCCGAGGCTGCACGTAGCGTTTTAATTCCTGTTATTCCCGGCTAAAATTCTGATTTGTCAACACGTAAATTCCTTGTCCAATTATCCACGCGAAACTGCCAATAAAGGTCGCTAAAAACAAGACACCTGCACACTTATTGGCCCCAGCGCGGTCACGCATCTTATTTTCTTGCTCACGATCCATTGGGAGAAGGAACAAGAGCATCAGGGGCGCAGGAGAGACACACGATGTGAGCACAGTAAGCCGCCACAATCCACGAAGGTCGCCTCGCCTCAAGGCGCTGTTGCTCACATCCCATATTAGTGACAAAAGGGACCCCAGCGAATTGCCCACAATAAGAGCCAGGTTGGAAAAGGTCGTAAGCATAGAATACGTCGCTCCCTCGCTCCCGCCGGGGCAGAGTTTCATGTACACGATAGTTAAGGGAAGGAACTGCATACCTTATCATGTATTGGGAAAGTCGAGAGGATTCTGAGAGGCGCCATGATAGTAAGATGCAGCAAATCAAAAATATTTCAATCATGATGTACAAGCAGGTCGAGACCACTGCGTAAGGAAAGCGTAGAGACGAGAGAACGTCCAAAATGCGACAAGAGCCAAAAATACCCACCACTTATGAAGGCAGTCATCACGTCATCGCCGAGGGAGAACAGAAAATTGGAGATACCAAGGTACTCGTTGATGTGAAATATAAGTAAAAGCTGCAGAACGCTTAGCACTGCCAGCAGGCACGTAGAAAAGATGTACACTGATCGCCAGCTGGAACGAAGGAAATACCGCTTGTAAATGAGTATCCCTACGAAAGTCATGAGCCGACCTCCGAAAGATAGAGCTCCTAACATCACCGGCGTGAAATCCAGAGTCAGCTGAAGGAAAGAGTTCCAGGATACATTCGGCACTGTGAGTGGTCAGGCATGGTGATTAATGCGTGACTCAAAGGCTTGAGCATTTACCTTATTCTTGCCTTCAAGGCCAAAACCTTCAAGCCAGTACCTCACTGCCACCAGTTTCGCTTACCTTGAAAGAGATTGTATATAAATATGAAAGTCATTGGTTGGAACACGACGCGAAGGGTTACTGTTTCCCATATCTGCTGAAGTTGATGCGACACTGACGGGCGATCATCTATGCCTACGCCGCCGGCAGCCATTCCAGTGAGTGAGCGGTGCATATCCTTGAGAAAGCTTATCGAAGGCAGTAGCACAAGTAAGGGTGCCAATCCCGTAAGACACATGATCTTTTCAAAAGACAGACTGTAGGTCCAGGTTTCATTGTAAACTACACTGCCGAGTACTGAACCAAGCACCGCAAATCCGAAACGCACAGTGTAAACCAGGCTTTGGAGGTGCCCATGGTCATCCTCATCCTCCTTCGTACTTCTCTCCACAATCATGGCGTCAGAGATCGTGTCGCACATTACCATTCCCATGGTGGAAATGCAAAGCCCAATACCAAGCGTTGGCGCTGAGGGCGTATCCAGCAAGCCCAGGCAAACCAGACTGCTGCCCCAAAGAAGGACGCCGAATAGAATATACGGTCTGCGGCGTTCTCCACACAAGGGCATTGCGTCCGATGTGAACCCCAAAAAAAATTTAAACGCCCAGGGGAGAGACGTGCAAATCATCACTTGGTTTTGTATCACAGGATGTGCGTTAAGTGAGCGCACCAAATAGACCGCCAGTGGAGTCGAAAGGAAGCTCGGAACAAACCCTACAAGGGCATATACTAAGCACAGACCAATATTATGCGCCTGGATTTCGAAAAAAAATGTGAGGATGGGTCTTATGTAAGTTGGTGTCATTCACCGCTGCTTATGAAACACGATCGAAGAAGGGCAAATCTATGAAATGACGGGGCCTGAAATTTGATTTAGGGGTCGTCAGCATTCATCTCTGCTACCTCGAGGTTTATCAATCCTTGCGAGCACTACATCATTCAAAGCCACCGGTAGTGAAGCTTCAGTTCATGTACATTGCTTTCAGCCTCCCTGGAGCACATTACATTGTTGCTTTCAGCCTTCTTGCCGCACATAATTCACCTACCTTCCCCATACTCGTCCAATAATCCTCCTCGTCGATCACTTCTTCGTAAATGTGGCGTTGTTCGTTCTGCCCTGCCGACCAGATTTCGGAACAGAGTCGAGGACCCTGGGGCAAAATGATCGCAGCGTCGGTAGGTGCGAGCGATGAATGATGTTGAAGGCCAATCATTTCCCTGTCATGCGAGCCAGTGAGAGTAGATCTTCGGGGGGTGCTGTCAGACCTCCGACTAGTCCTGTTCCCGCGGTGTGCCGTACTGGCACGGGAGGTAGAGGAGCAAGTCCTCGCGGTGTGCCGTACTGGCACGGGCGGTAGAGGAGCAAGTGCTCGCCCAAGGGCCTCGGCGACCCTTCCTCCGGCCACGGCCTCAGCGTGGGCGCCCCCACCTGCCCGCCGGCCTTAACTCGTTCGCTCCAAAGGAAGGCGACCATGCTCTCAGCCAGGAAGACTTATGAGAAGGATAGAGCGTACTCGACTCCTCGGGGCTGTGTACCTTGAAAACTCGTGCTCGGTTTCTGTACCCGTACCAACATCGCTAGCATATAGGGACAGCTTATATATTGTGTAGCAACCCACTCATTTGCCTGTCCACGAATGTCAATTACAGCTTACACCTAGGCACAGTCTTCGTATTCACGGTGTAGAGTTTATTGCCCACGTGCAATTGTTGGGGAGCAAGGTGGCGACCAAACTATTCGGTCATATACGGCGTTCGTTTGATGCTTCTGTCGCCGCAAAGTGACGCGCCATGTGCTAGAGCGGGCGGTGCCAGTGGAAGAGATGACAATGAGAGCTTTTCTAGCCGTGGGCCCACACAGGTTGAGGACGACTTTCTCGATTCGTACGAGGAAAGAACGTTGATGAGCGGAGATACTCAGCAGGAGCCCGGCTTCACCAACGGAGACGCGACACGAGATGCAGTTTTGGAGCCTTGGGGTCGCCTCTTGCCTCTCAAACGTGGTGCTGCACACATCAAACTTCTGTTCCGGCCGGCTGAGACATCACATTGTCAGGCCAATACTTATATTTTGGGAAGAGGGCGATCGTGCGACATTCGGTTGGACGATGTTCGCATTTCCTCTCAGCACTGTCGCGTTTACTGTCTGGAGAGCAGGGAGCCTGGAGGTCGCATAACTTTCAAAGCATATGTTGAGGATATGAGCTCCAACGGAACATTCGTGAACCGTCGGGTTCGATTGGCCAAAGGGCAGCGCCGTTTGCTTAACTCTGGGGACGAGCTGTGCTTGGTCAAGGCGAGGGAGGACCAGGACTACGAGGCCGCCTCTTATGTCTTCATTCCCATGGAGCCTAAAGATCGACAGCAACGCCAACCTCGCCAAGCAGGGGGGATGCCGTCTCCGTCGTTCGAGTCCTCTCTGCCGACCACCTCGATCCCCCCGCCTACGCCTGCAATAGCGTCCTGTGTCTTCTCGAGTGCATCTTCTCCAAGGGCCGCACAGACAGTGTGCAATCAAAATCCATGTAGCCGGCCGCTGGTGCCACATGATGGTAAACACTCCTTTGCAGGCAAATATGTAAGGCGCATCGAGGAATTCTACGACATACGAGAGGAAATCGGGCGCGGCACGTGTGGACGTGTCCATGTGGCTTTGCACCGCAAGACTGGGGAGTCCTGGGCGATCAAGATCATCGAAACGCGCAAATTTGGCCTTACGCCGGGCCTGTCTCCCAAAGAACTGGTGCAAGAAGCGGAGGTGCTTCGCAGTATCGCTCATCCCTATGTGGTGCGGTTGCAGGACATCTTCCAGACGGAGGACGTGATCTACTTGGTCATGGAACTGGTGCAAGGAGGCGACCTTTTCGACCGCATCGTTGACCGAGGTCGATACCCGGAGGCAACCGCGCGCAAGCTGATACGGAACGTGCTGCAAGCGGTGCAGTATCTACACGCCCGTAACATCGTGCATCGGGACTTGAAACCCGAGAACATTCTGTTGGTGCACCGTGACTCGGACGTGGATGTAAAGCTCACAGACTTCGGCCTGGCGAAGCGCACTACTAGCGAAGGTCTCAAAACGTTCTGTGGTACCCCTCAATATTTTGCTCCTGAAGTTTTGAAGCGTCGCAACACCACGCAAGGAACGGGCCGCTACGGTCGGGAGGCAGACATGTGGTCGTTGGGCGTGATTTTGTACATTGTTCTGAGTGGGACGCCACCATTTGACGATTCTACGCTTTTTGAACAGATACGAACAGCCACTTACACATTTGAGGGGCCAGAGTGGGAAGGTGTGAGCACGCAGGCCAAGGACTTGGTGAGCCGGCTGATGACCGCCTCCCCAGCCACTCGCTTGGAGGTGGACCAAGCCCTGTCCCATCCCTGGTTTGCAACCTCATTGCCACCTTTTGACGTATCTAAAACAGACGATCAGCGCTCAGCTCTTGCTGAGGGATCAAGAAATAATGGAAGTCCTTCATCGATGACTGACGGAGAAGACGAAATTGTCGTAGCGGCACGTGAGGAGCATTGTAAAAACATTGTCAAGGTCACCGAGACATCACATTGCCCGAAAGGCGAGTCCAGTATTACGACTTCTGTAATGGTGCTTAGCAAGAACAGGAAATCGAAAAAGGATCAAGAAAAAATGGATTCATCATTGTATGAGGCAAATTGTCTCAAGCAAGCTCAAAAAGAGATAACGGGTCCGCCCGGCGTGCCTCCGCTGACGCTCCAAAATGCAGCAGCCTTGCGACAGGCTACAACAAAGCAAAACCAGCAATACAAACAGCGCCAGGGTTTGGGTGCTAATTTACAGATATTAGATAGTCCACTGCCTTCTGCTTTTGAAGCGAGCCGAGAAAAAGGGCGTGATAAAAGGCTGGATATTGTAGGCCGCGACTGTGGAAAGGGACCTGTAAAGCGGAGGAAACCGGGGAGGAAGACATTTGAAGTAGGGGTGACAACAGTAGAGTTACCCGACGATAAGATAGCTGAGTATTCAAGCGCCGAAGAAGGTGAAACTGAAGAGAAACTGATGATTTCGCAGGCCGTCGAGAGCTCTTCTCTCCAAGGGTTTGGCGAAGCTTTCGAATTAGACGACGGGCCTACCTCACAGTCAGGAATTACCGGAGCGATGGTCCAGCGAGAATTTGTGGGAGTAGCAAGAATAGCAGAAAGTGCTGTCTCTGAAGCCGCCGCAGGAATAGAATACTTACGTGATAGATTTGCTTCCACAAGAAGGAATTCGAAGCAGTCAACTGCCGGGATATCGCCAAGCCCTGCGGGGCCGATCGCCCTCGCTAATGTGGAGGAAAAGCGACTCGTCCGAGGTCAGGGGATGCTATCAGTGGCCATTATTCAGCGAAAATCGACCTCTAGCAAGGAAAAGGAAAAGCGGGTAGCTTACGACGGACTGCAGCAAGAAAAGACTTATCTAACCTCGAAAAATGTCAAAGATCCGGCTGCTCCGCCCAAAGCTTCGAAAGCCGCCATTCATGATACACACTCGGCTTTGGCTTTACCCGTATCTCCTTGGAATGCGGATACAGCTTCATCAGTAGCTCATTCATCTACTTCATCGCCTCGTCAGCCGGTGGAAGCCACGTCCAAGCCGAGAGGGCAGAATGTGATTCGAGAGCGAAAGACCAAGCAGACAATGCTAACCCAATTCCTTTACAAAGGGGGGGGGGAGAAGATGGCGGAACGTAAGCTTCGCGAATGATTTAGAACAAATTTGTTACTCCACAAAATAAAAGTGTTAAATAGTGTATCATCTTTGGCGTATGCAATTCTTGTTTAGCTGTGGACATGACTACATGCACATGAGCTCGTGATGCCTTTTCTCGACATACAGCATTCCTGTCGGCAAATTGCAATTCAAATTTCGTCAACTTTATTCTCGTCACGTCATGGGACCCTTATCTTCCAGCAGTGTTTCACACTCCGTAGGCACAGACATGAGGTCCAGATCGTCCATCACAAACAACTCGTCCAACCCCTGCCCCGCCAAGGCGCTACTAAGATCTCCGGCTTCGGGAACACATACTCCCAGCGCTCCGAGTAGGCCTCCAAGCCCAGCTTCATGTGCGACCTTGACTGTCTCGCTGTCCTTCTCGAAGGCCTCAATCTTTGCCTGCGTGTTGTCAATATCTTGCTGAATCTTCTCCCGCGCCGACTTCCCTGTAGGTGTCATCTCTAATTTCTGTTTATGGGATTCTAGACGCTTCAGCAGGCCTGAAAGTGCTTCGGCCGCTACCAACTCCTCATCCTCGTCGCTACCTTCCTCCACCACCAGGCCTGCGCTAAGGCTTTGTAACTGCCCGTCCTCGTTGAATGCCACCACGCAGACCTCCTTAAGACCTTGATATTTGAGGCCACTACCCTCATGAATGTCATGGCCGATTTGTAACTGACCCGTAAAAGTACCCACAGCCTGAGAGACATAAAGGACTGTCCCATCTGCACCGACCTCAAATCGCGAGGAATCCTGCCGGAGGTCCGGGAGAGCTCGCTCCATGATGGCGACCAAGCCTAAGTATTCTGCACGATCTAGAGGGCCTGTGGCGCTGCTGTAATAGACAAAGTCTTCGGAAAGCACATTCCAACCCCGAGAGACTATGATACGCGGAGCCATATTCGCAAATGCCTTCGCGCGGATGAGGGCGCGACCAGTATCGGTGCTTTTGCTATTCGGACGGATAGCGGACAAAAAGCCTGGCGCGACTTCCACATTTGGAAATGATCGTCGCAATACAATTTCAGCACACAGAGGTATGGATGAGGAACTTGAGACAACATCTGACGGAGAATGCGCCACTGCATCTCGACCACCACTTTCTTTTGTCCTTGTTGAAGTCGTGCCGGTGATGAGCACAGAGGTTTGAGGAAAATCAAGGCGGGGAATAAAGGCCTGTACAACTTTGGAAATCATGAAGACAGCGGCCACAAGGCTAGAAGACGCCGCGAGGCCCTTCATATTGGTGGAGAGGACCTGTGCATGAGTGGGGGCGGTGAGGGAAGATACAGGTCCGGTTGAGCCTCGCCAGACCCTCGCCCTTTCTCCCACTCCGCCGACTCCTCTTCAAGTGCCCCGAGTAGCAAGTTCCCCCGTGGCGCCCTTAAAATGCCTTTCTGCCCTCCTTCAAGTGCCTCCCGTGTTCTGCGATCTCGCTACGAGCCGAAGGCCGGAGCGGCCCCGCGCGCTAGCTGTACTTTAGTGTTTGTTGGGCTTGAAGAGGTCTTTCTGCTTCGTGGCGCGCGGCTCGATTCAGCATGATGGTTGGGAGGGAAGTCTAGCAGCTTGATACTTGGGAGAAGACGTGAAGTATGTGTTGATTGTAAGGGGTTTCTCACAAGGGACTGGCATTCAGCCTTTTCTTTGCATCTCGACTCATTTTTTTATCATTGGCAGGCATAATTGCATACGCCATTGACAAAGTTATGTTCTGTCATGCGTCACCTTCTCCACCTCCTCCACCTCTTCATGCTGGTCATCCCGTCGCGCCACACAGAAATGCGGCAGCAGTTCGCCTTATCCGTGCCGGGCACACTTTGCTGAGCCCCGATGAGCATCGTGAAATCTTTGCCAACTTCATTCAAAGCGGGCGAAATCCGGGATACGTGGATGCGCTGAAAGAGCTGTTACACAGAGACGACGAAATGGGTCATCACTCGTTTGTTGTTAATGCGCAAGACATTATCGCGTTCAATCCGATGGTCGGCTATCTCCTCATGTACAATCCCATGGTTCTTTTACCGATCTTCGAGGAAGCTGTGCTTCGGGTCCAACTGACGCTCCTAAAGACCCTCGAAGCCAAGGATCGTGTCGATCAGCCCGACAACGCGACACAGCAACTCCGTTCACACCGGAGTGTTAAAGGGCACGTCCATGTCCGCATTTTTCACATCCCGCCCATTCCAGAACTTTACAAGTCTAGTCTGAGTGACATTCGTGCCCACGACGTAGGCCGTCTCATACAAGTGATCGGAACGGTGGTGCGCTTGGGAGCGGTGAAGATGCTGAATGCGTCCCGAGAGTTCACGTGTCGCAATGGTAAATGCCGTCACCGATTTCGCGTGTACGCGGATTTTGAACAGGGGTACGTCATGCAGGCTCCTCAAGCGTGCCCCCGGGAATGTCGGTCGAGCGAATTTGAGGAGGCGCCGGAGGCAGACGAGTGCACTGATTATCAGGAGATCAAGATTCAGGAGCAAATACAGAATCTGAGGTTTGGCTCCATCCCACGCTCGATATTGGTCGCCCTTGAGGACGACTTGGTTGACACTTGTCGTCCAGGGGACGACGTGGTCATCTCCGGGTGTCTCATGCGACGTTGGCGGCCTGTCTGTAAAGACCGGCGCTGCGAGGTGGAGGTTGTTTTGCGCGCTAACAGCGTGCGCCTGATCAGCAAACCTAATCTGTTCCAAGGCGGTTTGGTTATGCGTGAGGAGAGCCGACAGGGCTTTATGCGCTTTTGGGCGCATTATTACGATATAAGGGAGCCTCTTGTGGCGCGCAACATAATTGTCCGCTCGGTTTGTCCGCAGATATACGGCATGCTCGTCGTCAAGCTGGCTATCCTTCTGACTATTATCGGTGGTGTGGAAATGGATGCAAAACATTGCTCCACCAGCGCCTCAGACGGCAATACATCGGATCGGGAGAAAGCCGCGGGAGAGGACAAGTTTCGGGTCCGCAGTCATCCCCATCTCCTGCTAGTGGGCGATCCGGGGACGGGCAAGAGCCAATTTCTGCGCTTTGCGAGCCGCTTGGTACCTCGCTCAGTACTCACAACGGGGATAGGGACCACTAACGCAGGTCTAACATGCAGTGCCGTCCGGGATGGGAAGGAGTGGGTTCTTGAAGCCGGCGCACTAGTACTGGCAGACCGCGGACTATGCTGCATCGACGAGTTTTCCTCGATTCGTGAACACGACCGCACAGCGATCCACGAGGCTATGGAGCAGCAAACACTTTCAATCGCAAAAGCTGGACTGGTGTGTAAGTTGAATGCACGGGCGTCTGTTATCGCGGTGACGAATCCCAAGGTGAATCTTGGATCGGACGATGGTGGAACGGAAGTCGGTATGACAGACCTGACCGTCACCACGGCCATAAATGCCCCTCTCCTTTCGCGCTTCGACCTTGTCCTCCTGCTCACGGATAAGTGCGGTGAAGAGTGGGATGAAGCTGTTTCCACATTTGTGCTGAATGGGTCCATCTCGCAGAAATGTGAGCACGAACGTGACAACAGGACCGCGTCCGCGAAAGAGAATCTCAGCACTTCGGCAAATCCTCAATCCAGCAGTCACGGAACAGGTTTCGAGTCACCGACTGTGCCGTTTTGGACTCTTCAGCAATTACAAAACTACGTAGCTTTTGTCAAAAGTACCTTCAACCCTGAGCTTTCTCAGGAAGCTATGACCGTACTAGAGTGCTATTATCAGGTACAACCATTCGAGACATCATAAATACCTTCAAATAGAGAATGTTTGACAGGTACTTTTCACTTACCTGCATTACCACAGATGCAACGGACGTCGGACAATCGAAATGTGGCTTTAACAACAGTTCGTCTCTTGGAAAGCCTCATCCGGCTTTCAGAGGCTCACGCTAGACTCATGTGTCGAGACAGTGTGACGCTGCAGGACGCTGTTGTAGCTGTTTTTTGTGTGGAATGCTGTCGCAAGTCGATTCCCAGTCTGGGGGCTTACAGAGGTAGGAAAGTATGTACAGAACTTTCAACACAACTTTTTACACTTCTGCTTTTCCCTCTTTCCACTCTTTTCAATTTTTGACCATTAAGATTATCATTATGATACCAAGGATCGAGAGAGAGATTATGAAGACATGCAGAGTGTAGTCTTTCAAAACAACTTTTTACACTTCTGCATTTCCCTCTGTTCACTCTTTACAATTTTTGACCATAAAGATTATCATTATGATACCAAGGATCCCGAGAGAGATTATGAAGACATGCAGAGTGTAGTGCTTCGGTCGCTGGGGTTGCGGATGCCGACTGTAACGGTGGGTGCGAACAGCTACATGAGTAGTACGGGTGATTACAACTGAAGAATTGATTGATGGTGATGACAACTGAAGAATTGATTGACGAATAGATACCACGACTGTACGTCACATTCGTTAGAAAATTTCAATAATGTAAATTTGGAGATATAGAGGAGAAATATGTAGATACAAGTAAAACATGAAATACACAGTGCCCTATTCGACTTTGTACAAGCTTGTACAGGTCTGTATCCACTGCTGTTGTGTTTCAATTTCTCCTCCTCCGCTTTAAGTCATCATTCTTCGATTCTTTCATTTTATGTTTCTTTAAGTCCCGCGATTCACAAAATAAAACATAACACACCCGTATGTCGCCTTAATGGCGCTGATAATGATCATATTGAAAACTTTGCGATTGTGGCTCAGATGCTGATGACGGTAAATTTGCCGCGTAACCGATATCACCTCCATGAGCCCATGTAATGTAGTCAGGACGTTCTGCGGCCTTATATTCATCAATGAGACCTTGTACCACTTCACGCGACGAGTCGAACTCATCCAATGAATCCTGAAACATTGGCTCCTTGCGATAGTTTTCCACAAAAGCGTTGCGCTTGCGAATCTTGTCGTACTGGTTAACAGAGCGCTGAAAAAGCGAGGCCATGCAAGTATGATTGGCCAACATTAAACCCGACACTTTGTGAGCAGTCTCAACATACGCGGATTTCCGTGATAAGGCAACTTGTATCGAAGCTGGACCCCAAGGAATAAAATTAACCAGCTTTCGTTCTCGAATACGCTGTAAGGCCTTGTGCACTTGCGACGGGTCTACGTCCCCTTGGATGATATTTAAAATAGATATGTAGCAGCCTGTGCGTGTCGAGGCGGACACCATGATGTTCTTGGTCTGCGTCAGGCGCCGCATCACATCCAAAACGGTAGTTTTTCGCACCGCGCTTGCCTGCACATCGGATATAACGAGTGGTGTGTAGCCCGTCATCAGAAAGTGACAGCGTGGGGTCGGAATCAAAGATGCCACCAATCCAATCAGGTCGTTGTTCATGTAGCCTGGATATCGCAGAGTTGTGGTAGAAGCCGCCATCACCTGCAAAGAGGAGGAATCATCATAATAAAAAATTAAATGCCCAACATTGAAGAAGCTCAATGATCTCTCGTCAATCCCTGCCCCGCAAAGCGAGAGCCCCTGGGCGGATGCAGCGGGAGCCAAACTATAACTTACCGTGGAAACAAGGGAATTGAGCTGATTCACAGTTGGGTTGGTAATGCGCAAGCGATCGACGGCAATGCGATTCAAAGCAGTGTTGTCAAGTACCACTACGCAGTCTGCATTCAGGGTGAGCCGCTTGAGCGTAAGCAGAGAATTGTAAGGCTGCACCACCACGTCGCTTTGAGTCTGGTCCCAGTTAGGAAACACAGAGTAGGTCTGGATCAGCTTTTTCGGAAAATGATCATTCAGTCGCTCCAACAGGTATGAGCCCTAGTTCAGATGTTGGATGGTAGAAAATAAGTGTACGACGATTGTTGGCACGGTCAGACACGTAACACGTAATTCCCAAGGCATACAAATATGGAGACAGAGTTCTATGGTGTGAAAGTCCTCCACATTTCAACCAAGCCCTCGTTCATCTTTTGATCTGGACATAAATCTTTTGATCTGGACATAAACAGCGTGGCAAAGGTGATGAGTGACCTTCAATGCCTCCCAAAATTTACGTATATGTATGCTTAGTATCTCAGAGGTCACCTTCATACCATGCCTGAGCCCGTACCACCCGCAATAGAGTGACAAAGCACGAAACCCTCCAGACTATCGCTGCCATCCGCCTCCCTGTCGATCATTTCCATGAGTTGATCGTGGTGCTCCTCGGCCTGACGGTGGCCCGACGCCCAGTTGTTGCCCGCACCTCCACCATTGCTGGCCATAAAGACGTTTTCTTGGTTGTACAGGCTCCGGTACTCTGAATTAAGGATAGAATTGATCACTCGGGGCTCCAAATCCATAAGCAGGGCGCGAGGGATGTAATGGTCGTCGTCCGCCTGATAGAAAAAAACATCCTTCCGGTCATTCCCTTCTGTTGCAAAATCCTGCAGCATACCATCGGGACTGATACCGTGCTCTGCACATATCTGCTTCCAAAATTCGCTGCCGATTTGATTGCCGCATTGACCGACCTGCAGCGTTATAATTTCGTGTGGCATAGTCCTTCCTCTTTGTTTCGTGAAATGCGGGAAAAGGGGTACAAGGAGCTGAGAACCTGACGATGGAACATAGCGAGTGAAGTCAGGTAGGCGACATCAAGAGTCCCCGATACTCGCTATGCCCCTGACACTTGGTGTTTGGTGACGAGTTCGAGAAACATCGTCTAAAAACCTCGTGAAAAAGATCACATGTGAGAGGCTGTTGTCTCAGAAAAAGAGCAAAGAAAGCTTGATGAGTGATACGAGATGAAGCTTCCCGGTGAAAGAAGCGACCTCGGGAGAGCGAAGAGATCAGTACAGGCACTGAGCCCCGCCTGCGATGGCTTCTACAGTCAGTAGACCAGTCCTGCAACCGGAGTGCTTAACGGAAGATTTAAAGACAGTGCTTCTCACGGAACCCTTTCTAAATCACGTCTTGGACAGGATCTGGTGCCCAACGTCTCGAAGGCGAAGCGCGGTAGACAAGAGCGCGGCTGTCGCGTGGAGTCCGCGGCCCATTCTGTTGAGTACTCCGCTAATCGTGGCTTACTCAAATTTATGTGCGAACGGTCAAACGACATTTCAGATCGTTAATGATGGAATGACGCTGGTAAAATAGGAGCAAAATTTTCCTTTCGCTGCCGCGCAATCGGAATTCGGCGGCGCTTTGTACATTCAAGCTACTTGTCCCAATTTTGGCCTCGGGAGGGGCTTGTCCCTTTAACTTGATCCGGAAACGCCTTCACAGCGCAAGGTGACATGACCACAAAGTCGCCAATGAAGGGACACTGTTGGCACCTTTTGAACTCCCTTCTCAAAGTCGTCGGTCCCCCTTCAAACAGCGTGCATGGAACAACCCTGTTGATGCGCTTGCATGGTTTCGTGAAGCATTACAAACCCACCAACTATTTCTATCCAACTTCTTTAGCCATGTATAAATCATCAAGAATTACAAATTACACGCCACATCGCATTTTAAGTTGTTCTCCACTAATAATCACGTAAATGGTAGGAAAGAAAGCCAATTTCTGACGGTGATTTAGTCATCTTTCATTTCGAAATGCTTACGATCGGCTGTTGCAACTTCAAGCCACCGCGCGCGGTTACTGCATGGACACATCGCGAGCAAATGTGAGGAAAAGTAGCGTCTGCCGGGGAGAGATCGCCATAATACCAGCACCGGCTACATTTTTTGCCGGACGCACGCCTAATGCCGACCGTAGCTCCGCTGGCAGCATCGCCTCCCTTATTTAAGACAATTTCGCATTTGCTCGTTACTTCTGCCGCAGTGCTGACAATATGTACCTGAGATGCAAGAAGTAAGAAACGCAGGTCATCAACTCCGTTGCTTCGAGTTGGTGGGTACTTCAGACTGTTATCCCCCATGAGACCATCCAGTATTTTACAGAGCTCCGGATCATGCGCATAGACGTAAACGGCGGCCTCCAAAGAAGCACCGATTAGTCCCTCCCGTCGCGCTGCCTCCATGCACTTGTTCACGTCGTCCCGCAATCGCAAAACTGCCGACCACTCCTCATTTTCGTAGGATGGAAATCTGCGCTGCTCGGGGATCCAGCCTGCCTGAAAAATACTAGTGGTGGGTCGAGCATATGGAAGGTTCTGCCATATGTCTTCAGCCATGTGAGGTAGAACCGGGCTCATGGCCGTCGCCATTCCCTCCAACAGGAGTCTCATCGTCGTTTGGCAAGTGCGACGGCGCTCATCGTTCGAAGCTGCAATGTAGAGTCTGTCCTTGGCCACGTCTAGGTAGAAGTTTGAGAGATCCGCAACGGCAAAGCGTTGCAAAGCCTGATTCGCTCGGCTAAATTGGAAAGTCTCGAAGGCATCTTCCACCTCTTGAATCATCATCGATAGGCGACCTAGAATGTACTTGTCTAAGCGTGGCAAAGAGTCATAGGGGACAGCATCTCGATCGGGATCAAAGTCGTGCAAATTGCCGACCAAGTACCGTGCTGTGTTACGAAGCTTTCGATACGCATCGCCAACCTGCTTCAGTATGTTGCCTCCCACGCAGACATCGCTGGAGTAGTCGACCGAGGACACCCAGAGTCTCAAGACGTCCGCACCGTAGGCCGGGTCTTGCTTCTTATTGTTGCCACCCTCGATTACTTTTATCGGGTCGACCACGTTACCAAGGCTCTTACTCATTTTATAGCCCTTTTCGTCTAAGACGAAGCCATGGGTCACTACAGCCTTGTAGGGTGCCACACCCGTCGCCGCCACGCTGGTCAAGAGCGACGACTGGAACCATCCCCGGTGTTGGTCCACCCCCTCCAAGTAGACGTCCGCGGGGAACTGCAAGTCGTCTTTCCTGTTCTTGAGCACGCCAGCCCAAGAGGAGCCACTGTCAAACCACACGTCCATAGTGTCGGTGCCTCTCAGATAAAGCGATGCCCGCTCACGGTACTCGATGGGAAGCAGATCTGCCACCTCCATTGTCCACCAGGCATCTGATCCATGCTCCCGGAAAACCCCTTCCAGATGAGAAATGGTCTTATCGTCCATTAGAATTGACCCATCGTCCACATGATAAAACACGGGGATGGGCACGCCCCAGGAGCGTTGTCGTGAGATGCACCAGTCAGACCGGGACGCGGTCATGGTAGAGATGCGCTTTTTGCCAACATCAGGTAGCCAAGTGACAGTATCGATGGCTGCCAGGGCATCCTGCCGGAAGGAGTCGACCGATGCAAACCACTGATCAGTAGCTCGGAATATGGTAGGCTTCTTGGTCCTCCAGTCGTAGGGATATTTGTGGTGGTAGGGCTCCATCAAAATCAAGGCCCCTGTCTCATTCAACGCCTGAATTACCTCAAGATTCCCGTCACCAAGAACATCTTTGCCTTCAAAGCGCTCTCCAGCTTCTTCAGTAAAGCGGCCCGCGTCATCTACGGGACTTAAGAGGGGAAGCCCGTACTTAATACCAGTTAGATAATCTTCCTGGCCGTGCCCTGGGGCGGTGTGCACCAGACCTGTGCCGGTCTCGGTTGTAATGTAATCCCCGCCTTCCACAATCTGCGACTCTCGATCAATCAAAGGGTGCCGATACCTGAGCCCAACTAAATCACGACCCTTCAATGTGGCGAGCCGCTCCAAGCCGCCCTTTGAGACTTTAAAGACGGTTTCAGCCAGTTTATCTACCAAATCTGTGGCCACCAAGTAAGCCTCTCCCGGCATGTCAGAGTGAGTGACTAAGGAGTAATCGATTTCAGTATTTACTGCTACAGCCAGATTTGCAGGGATGGTCCAAGGGGTGGTCGTCCAGACGGCCACACGCAGGGCCTGCGCACCCGCAGGGTGCGCGGTAGACAAGGCGGCCGCACCCGGGCAGCCTTCCAGGGATGTAACAGGAAAGCCAACATAGATTGATTTGGATACATGGTCCTCTGGATATTCAAGTTCCGCTTCAGCCAAAGCTGTTCGGGACGAAGGACTCCAGTGCACGGGCTTGAGGCCGCGATAGATGTGGCCTTTCAGCACCATGTCCCCGAAGGCTCGGATCTGCGCCGCCTCGTACTCGGGCTGCAATGTAAGGTAAGGCTGCTGCCAGTCACCCATAATTCCATATCGCTTGAAAGAGGCACGTTGACGCTCCACGGTCTCCAGGGCGAAGTCTCGAGCTTTGAGGCGCAATGAGATGGGCGTCAAGGCCTGACGGTCTGCCTGCTTCAGACTCTGAAGCACCTTGAGCTCGATTGGCAGGCCGTGACAGTCCCATCCTGGGACATAACGTACTTCAAAGCCCTGCAATACTTTATACCGATTGATGAAATCTTTAAGGATTTTGTTTAGGGCGTGGCCGATGTGTAAGTCTCCGTTCGCGTATGGGGGACCATCGTGCAGCACAAATTTGGGTGCCCCCTTCTTCCTGCTACCCTCATGCAACTTCCTATAAATACCCTCGGTTTCCCAGAATTGGTGTATTTGAGGCTCACGTACGACTGCGTTCGCACGTTGGTCGAATGTGCTCTTCGGAAGGGTTACCGTATCACGATAGATGTTTGAGGGGTCGGAGGGATCGTCCAGCTGTTTTTTTGCTGAATGCAGATTCTGCCTCAGCCTTGTCGTAGATAAATCAAAGCTAACGGCCCTATACTTTACGTGATGATTTCTGAGAAAGATGAAGCTGCCGCACTGCGCGCCTCGGCGCCATGTTACTTGAGCACCTGACCTGTGGAGGAAGAGCAGGCACGTCATCAACGCGTAGGTCGGCAGCCGGGACATCACCGACGTGGTTGCCTGCGGGAGCAATCGACGAGCACGTCAGGTTAGTATTCTTTAAAAAAAATCGATTGTTTCTTATACTTTGCGCAAATCAGGATCAGGACAGCTCGAGTACGCGACCGAGGGCCCTCCGATCGTATCTTTCTCCGCTTTCGAAACCTGTCTGCTTTTGAGTCTGCATCAGGACTTGACTTTCCGATTTCCGGCGGCAAGTCATATTTGCACGAGATTATTCAGCTGTGACCTTAATGTACACATTAGCACCGTGCAGCCTTCTGAAACTTATAAGTCGTAATGTCCCCTCGTCGTCGACTCCATAAAAAAGGGGCGATGAGGTGGAAAAGGCGAAGTCCGAGTCGTTGGTGGTGCCTCAATGACTCCAAAAACTTCCCCCCCCAATAGGTTGCAAACATTTTTTAAAACGTATATTCAAGTGATGTGTAAAGTATTTCGTAGGCGAAACCCCAGCGGACATTGATTGTCTGCCTGAACATTTTGGGAAAGTGCGCACTGAAGGTCACAGTTCACGTGAGAAAGCCAAAGCGGATGGAGCGAGTAACGAATAATTTATTATGAAATGAATAACGAACATTGCTGAAGCCATACAGCTCTTTAATTACGAAATAGCTGGTCTGGCTAAAAGAATTGAGGGCAACCTGTGATAAAAGCGTTATTTTTTATGAAGAAAATTCCAAGATCGTTGCGTGTGGAGAGAGCAAGGTTGCCAGAGTCGCCTTCAATTTTACTTGGAGGCATTGAATCATAATCCCCCAACAATCTCACGCCATTTTCATAAGATTCTTTTCTCAAAAGTGCAAGGGAATTATTCGAAAAAGCATCGACATAGAAAAGCGCCCAGAAATGAAAGCTATCCAAGAGTCTGCGCCTTCACGAACGGGAAGACCTTTGGTTTTAAACCAGATAGAGATGATTTACATTTTGCTTAACGTGACTTGTAGTGAAGGATGTGACCAAAGAAACGCCAAAATGAGAATCTATTAGACCATTCCGGACAATAAAATGGAAGGCAACATAACACACGAAAAAGTGTCTAGGTTTCAAGCAAGGATTTCACAAGGTATGGACAATTTTGGAAATTACAAGTCGTCAAAAGTACCCTACATTATATTGCTGCTCAACCAGTTCTTCGCAGGGTCCGATACTACCACCACATATGATTTGCGAGCTTTGTGTGTGGATTAATTCTTTATTGTCAACAGCACTTGGAAGTTTCGTGCTGATCTTTCTAGAATTATCGATGTTGCTACACCTCATACTTCTAGGTGTATTTTTCTAAACCAGCTAATTGAGGCGTCATGGCCAAATTAAGTACTTGTCATGGCCAATTTAAGTACTTGTCAAGTCGCCTCTGTCGCTCAAGTGTTACCCATGGAAACGTCATTCAAACTCTCACGTTTGTCACATTTTCGGAAGCAATTAGGAGCTATTACTCGTTCAAAAAGGAGATAGAATGCGCCGTAATGTCCACACACGAGACCATTTATGTACGACCATGCAATGTCGAGCAACTTGAGGCATGCTTCGACTTTCACTAAAATAGAAAAATCGCGCGTTCTGTTTTCGTTACAAATTCGCTTCGTTTTGGCTCTGAGATCCTTTGCCCTCTCCTTCCCACCCGTCGACTCTGTTTATTGTTTTAAAATTAAGGAATGTGTGATATATAATATATAGCTTATATATAGATAGATTCAGCAATATATATATGTATATAATATATAGCTGGTCCATCAGTCTCATGATCCCCTCCTGTCCACCTTCTCACAAAACCATCCAGGTGCGGACACGACTGTTAACAACGACTTAGTTTTGGCAGGCCCTTTAATACCCAGACCTGCAATGCTTCTTCAAGGCACATTCAGCTTTCAAGTCTTCGTCTTCGTATAACTAAAGCGGAAAATGCATTTCCGGAAAACGCACACAATTAATTGGCAGGGAGACGGGAGAGAACAATATTCGCATACGCATACACTTTTGATCGAGTTTTCAATGAGAACGATTTCACTCCTTAATTCAGCACCATTCATCGCCTAGCGTCTGCATGTGGAAAAGCCTGCATTTCCCCCCATCCGCCATGCTCGGGCACCCTTCTTCCTCGCATCGCAACACGAATTTCGAAGGGTACTTGCAATAAAAGAATGTTTATAGAATTATTATGTTTTACTTTACATAAATGCACCTGAGATTGATACGTATGGAATAAAGAAAAGCAAAGGATGAAAAAGAGGGAAGGGAAGCTGTGGAACGTAGCGTTGTTGAGCCAATGTAGACGACATCCAGTCGACGTACGCGTGGTATGTGGATTGGCATTTTTCTTCCTAATTAGAATGGTACCCGAAGCTACTAATCTCAAGAAGCGTGTTACCGGGAGAAGCGCGCTCAAAAGTACGAGGCGCATGGTGTACGGGACACCGAGTACCCTCCCACCGCCCAACCTCCCCACTCGCCGGCCCGGGGACCTGCTCGCCCGCCCAGCCTCATCTAGCACATGCCCCAGCAAATACAATTTTTGCCCAGCGGGAATGGTATGCCTTAGTAAAGTAGATTGAAATTCGCAGCAGGGGATGCCGCGTGTGCAAAAAACAATTTATCGCACTTTTGTAATAAGCTCGGAAATGAGCAGGAGGAGGCACCTAGTCTTCATACCTTTAACATATGAAAAGGCGACCTAGCATTGTTAAAAGCTGAGCGCAAGTTGGGAAAGAAGGAAAGTAAAGTATCTGAAAGAAAAAGAATGATTTTTCGTACCCTTGATGATATCGTCACTTCTTACCAATGGTGAAGGCGCACTTTGTAAATAATGTTGAACTGCGAAGCGAGAGGTCTTATATTGGTGCAAGCAACGCTGAGGGTCTATGTCGATTCGAGATCGATTTTAATATGAATTTTACCATTTGCTCTTCGGACCCATCTTGGATCATTTCTGAGTTCAAAAGGATATTGACGACGGCCACGATGATGCCTTGATCTTTCGCATTCACGTAGAAAGCCCCATTTCTCCCGACGGCCACTTCGAAAGGGACTCCATGCTTTTGCAACACCTGAAGAACACGGCAGTCCTTGTCCAATAACCTGCAAAGACAAATGCATGATGGAGGTTGGAATATCAAAATGGATAAGTTGTCTACTTCTACAAATTCACACACCAAGCACGTGAGCAAACGCAATGAACAAAAGTTGGCAAGCACATCCACAGAGCTTACTGTCGGCATAGGCCTAAGGAACAGCGCGTGACGGTACCCCCCTTCAACTCTCCGAAGGTTGACTCTCCGGTCATCCAATCCTTTTTAATGCCCTGTGTGACTTTCGTAGTCGAACCAGTGGAAATTTCAATATTAGCTCAAAAAGCTCTCTGCCCAAATATTTTTCCAATTTCCTCCCTAGTGCTTGATCGACTGCAAGCAACAAATCGTGACCTGTCCCTTCCCCCCCGAACTGCCGTTGATTCCTGGACCCCGATCCAGCTGCGCAAACTTTCTGTCACCTCACCAGTGCACGTGAGCTCGGTGTCCACATCTATACATGCCAAACTAACTCGACAGTAGACCAACGATCCAGCCTTCAAAACGGGCTTGTTGCGTTTCGAGGCACCGTCGAATGCTAAATGTGGTAGATATCCTGGTGCACTGCACAGATCAGGAAAGAAAGAGATTTATAACTCGGTGCTAAGTAATAGCCTGTGACAGAAATTTTATCACCCAGTGAGTCACTTGCCTTGCGAAGATGTTGAGACGATAATTCTCAGGCCCTCGGTCCTCAACAATGCCCAGGACCATGTCATCCCTTTTTGGCACATACTTGAAGCATGAATGAAGAAACATCAGTCTGAGTGATTAGATAAATTTTCAAGTTCCCAGACAATATCTGCCTCACCCTGCGTTGTTGATTGTCGATTCGGTAGGTGTTAGGCGCCTGAAAACGAAGAATCCCAGCTTTGGTGGCCTTTGCTGCCCTTGGAGGTGAGTGTGCACTGACGAGCCCGTTGCCTGCGGGACATTTCACGTGAAAATGGCATTGAGATAGCACCACAAAACACGTTAGCCAGCTTCTTGCTTCTTCTGTCTGCTGATTCCGACTTACCAAGCTTAGCTCTGGACAGGTGGTCGGGCATCTCGCTTGTGTCTCCGGGAAGCAACACACGTGGGGCCGCAATGCGCAGCGCAGCCTGCACCAGCCCCGCCGCTGCCTCTGATAGATCCATGTGACCTTCCTCCTCCATACTCTCCTCATTCATATCCTGCCGCTCTCGTCCGCCCCGCTCCTCGACCGCAGCCGCCTCCGATTGAGTGTCTGCGGTGCGTGTCGCGAAAGCAAATGAGACATTATCCTTGGGAGTGTCCCTTGCAGACAAACAAAGCTTACGGCATGATATAAGGTCTAGAGGGGAAATCGGGCAAGTATCATCCCAAGTATATGGAGGGGAACGACGCGCTCCAGTAATCGTGCGACTGGCACAAGGCGTACCTTCCTGGTCTAGCACCTCGCCCTCCTCTCGACCACTTTGGTACCCGTCTTTGCCGGCGGTCAGTTTCGTCATTACTTTGGGTGGGGTTTCCCGCTTCCTCGGCGAGACAAAGAGACGCATGGTTGACCGACTGTCACGGTTGTTGACGTGCAATGTGAGAAAGCAATGCATTTACCTCCTCGCTCGCCGTTGCCTGTTGAACGACGCAGGCGGCATTCACCATCTCCTCGCTATGCTCGTACAAAGGCCTGACCAGTATATCTTCTAAAAGACACACGTAGGATAATGAGTGCCCGACATTTAAAAGCGCTTAGAATATCTAACCTGGGCTTGGCGGATGGCGTGGACGCGGAGGTTGCGGAGGACGCGGACAGTCCCGTGGGAGGCTGCCGGGGAGGCTTTGACGTCTTGATCGGGAGCAGCGACGAGGAGGACGACAGCATAGAGGCGGGAAAAGGAAACGACGAAAATATCGATGAGGTTGGCAGATTTTCTCATGAGCTACGGCCAGTAGCCCTACTCAAGCCAAAAGCAAAACGGAATGACGCTTCGAAAGAGGAAGACGACGAGGATAAGTGGTGGCAAATTGAGTCGTGTGCGCGGGGAGCCGAACGGGATGAGAAGGAACGGGTAAATGTTTTAAGTGACAAGACAGAGTGTTCAGGCCTCAGGGCTCTTGTAATCGATAGGAAGGCCCTCAATCTTGATAGGGAGCTAATGTTTCGTTTCGGGCAGGAGGGGCTAGTGGAAGGGGGGGGGG
>Ga0209925_1000295_pt1 | contig 26858 bp, 26 predicted proteins | sample SalPonR2_A_D1_MG_FD_185702 | JGI IMG/M metagenome (GOLD analysis project Ga0209925, IMG submission 185702) | Salt pond soil microbial communities from South San Francisco under conditions of wetland restoration - Salt Pond MetaG R2_A_D1_MG... ... | reverse complement strand
TTGTATTGGAAGACTGGTCCGCCATCAAAAGAGGTGTTTGGGGAGAAAATCGATGATTGGCATCACCTTTCTGTTAGTGTTGATGCTATTTAGCTGTCGTTAATTTGCCCCGAAGGGGCTTTCTTGTTGTTTATTGCCTTATTTTTTGATATTGGGAAAAGATGTAAAGCGAAATAATTGCTGGCCTCTTTCACGTTTATTAGATGTATCTCAATACATGATATTTGTTGTTTGCAAATGTAAAAAGAAATAAGTATTATTTAATTTTTATAAACCAATTTAAATTAATACTTATTTCATATAACTTATTGACATCTTTCTAGTTATTTAATTTTTTTACATTGGTTGCATTTGGTCCCTTATCTGAAGATTCTATTTTGTATTCAACTGGATCTCCTTCATTGATATAGGTTCCCTCTGCAAGCGAGTTTCTATGAACGAAAATATCTTTTTCATCATCACCAACTATGAATCCATATCCTTTTCGATCATTAAACCATTTTACCGTTCCTTTCATATGTTTGTCACCTCCTCAGATTATTGTACCTGTGTTGAGTAAAAGAGTAGTAAATAAAAATCTCAAAAAAATCGTAATAGCGAAATTATGGAACTTCTATCTTTATTCTTCCCAATCGTTACATAGGATGCTAGTGTTTATATACTTATGTATTGCATTGTTTTCAGAACCCTTAATTATGCGGTGGATGGGGGGGGACAGTTGATAATCATTATTGATTTGATATGATATTTCCGAGTAAATTACCAGATACTTTCCCTAGAAAAATACCTAAGAAATTTACGATGAAGTTACCAATAAAATCTGGGAAAGATTGTTTTATTATTCGGATTAATGAATAATCTAAAAGTTGATTCATTGTCTTAGAAAACCAGTTTTCTTCGATTTCAATTTGTACCACATCACTATCTTTTGATCCATCTTCATCTTCTACAGTTAGTCTCACTAAATAGGTTCCTGGACGGTAAAAGGTATGTGTTGGATTTTGTTCGGTACTTTCTGCATTTCCTTTTAAAATTGTATCTTCAAAATACCAATGATAGGTTACCTCATCTCCATCAACATCAGTATGACTCCCTTCAAATTCCACTTTTAATGGGGGCCCTCCTAAAACTGTACTAGCATTTGCGTATGCGGCGGGTGGATGATTGCCCATTGCAATTATTTGAATTGAAGCAGTATCTTGCTGATCATCACTATCATAAACAGTTAATCTAACGGTATACTCACCCGAATCGTTGAACGTGTGTGATGGATTCTTTTTTTCTGATGTGGTTTTATCATCAAACTCCCAAAAATATTCAAATTCAGTTCCATCCACATCAAAGGAGTCTGCATCGAATTGAACAGTTAAAGGAGCAGGTCCAAACGTATTATCTGCACTGATGGAAACAATGGGTTTGTAATATTCAATCACTGTTATTTTTACACTGTCTTTTGTTTTCGCTCCATTTTCATTCCACAATGTAAGGCTAACGTTAAATGTTCCTTCTCTTTGGAACGTATGATTGGTGGTTTTTCCATTTGTTTCAGTCCCGTCGTTAAAATCCCAGAGACATTTGGTTACTTCCCCATCAAATGAAAAAAGATCATATGAAAACGATACGTTTAATGGAGCTTTTCCAAACTTAATGCTACTGTTTGCTTTTACTATTGGTGTAACTTCTTCTCTAAATAATGATTGAACAGAGTATCCTAATCCAAAGCTTATGAGTAAAACAACAATGAAAAAACTTAACATCTTTACGTTTATCCTATTTCCTCCCATGACATCTCCAATTTGTAAATAAAATAAGATTTTTTAAATATTTTGATAAAATTTAAAATTTTTATTTTAAGTATCTATCTTTTTCGTTAACGATTTGGATGAAACTATATTTTTTGATGATAGTACATCCGAATATAAAAAAAAGCCAAAGAATGAATCTCTTTTTTTGTCAAATTATTTTAGAAGGATTTATTGATATATTGAATGATATAGAATAGTAAAACTTAAATAATCCATTAATTATGCTATAATTCATGGAGTATCATCCAAGAATAATAGAAGAAAGGTTAGAAAAATGGTTGGAAAGAGAAGAAATAATCCTGATGAAAGGACCTCGACAGAGCGGTAAAACAACACTATTTCTTCATCTAAAAGAAAAACTAAATGGTAGCTATGTCACACTTGAAGATGAAGATATGCTTAATAGTTTTGAAACAAACCCTAAACAATTTGCTAAAAGATACATAAAAAACAAAAAAAACTATTTATTTATAGATGAAGCACAATACTGTAAAAAAGCAGGTAAAAACCTAAAACTTCTTTATGATTTATACAAAGAAAAAATTAAATTATTTGTAACAGGTTCAGGTTCATTTGATATAAAAGTTGAAGTGGGAAAATATTTAGTTGGAAGATCTGTATATTTTGAACTTTCCCCTCTTGATTTTGAAAACTTTTTGTTATGGCAGGCAGAAGATCTCTATAAAACCTTTATTGATTACAAAAAAAATTTAAATGATTTTATAAAAAACGGCAAAGAAATCACAGAAAAACCTGTTTTTACAAAAGAATTCAAGACATTACTGGAAAAATATCTTCTTTATGGTGGTTTTCCTGCTATTGTTAAAGAAAAAGATGAGGATATAAAAAAAGAGTTGCTTAAAAACTTAACAAGAACCTATATAGAAAAGGATATATTTTTCTTTTTTAACCTAAGACATCTAGAAAAATTTAAAAAACTGTTAAATTACCTAAGCTTTAACGATGGATCAATGATGGAAATATCATCTATTATGAATGATGTAAAAATTGACTACAAAACAGCTGAAAACTATCTTTCGATCCTGTCTAACACATACATCATAAATCTTATTTCACCGTATCACAAAAATCTCACAACAGAATTAAAGAAAACCAAAAAAATATATTTTGAAGACACTGGTATTAGAAACTCGATTTTGAAAAATTTTCTTCCAATAGAAAACAGAACTGATATCGGAATCTTGATGGAAAATTTTGTGTTAAATGAACTTAAAAGAAATTTTGATGGAAAAATAAATTACTGGAGAACTACCGGTAAAGCAGAAGTTGATTTTATTTTACAAACAAAAAATGAGTTAATTCCCGTGGAAGTAAAAAATAAAGGGAAACCTGGTAAAAGTTTTTTTAGTTTTATAAAAAACTATGAACCAACAAAAGGAATAGTTTTTACTGAACAAAAATTTGGAACAGAAAAAGTTGGAAAAACAAAAGTAGCTTATTTACCCCATTTTTATATATAGGCAGAAATACTTACTAACTTAAATTTGCCACTCTCACATTATAAAGAACTATAACAGTACTTCTGAATGTGAAAAAAACGTTAAAGAAAAACTATAATAAAATTTATAGTATCACGTTCTACAGTTAAAAATAGCACGTTTTTTTGCTACCAAAAATCTATACGTGATATATCTTAAGTTTAATCAAATAGATTCTTATTACTTGATTTCAACAGGTATCTATCATAATTTTAATAAAAAAACACCTTGTTATTAGCTCCAACCGATAAGAAAACCTGTTTTTCCTCTTATCAACATTTATTTATACACCGTTTCTCTGCTGAAATTCCCTTATTTTAAACCTTATTAGGAACTACGGGATGAACTGAAATATTTTAATATAACTAGAACATATATTATTATGGTTAAGTTAATTGTTAATCGTAAAAGGAGATACTTTGCATGAAATTTCAAATAAATAAATCAATAGCGGTATTTGTTTTGATTATTAGTCTTGTTTTTCCCTCTTTACATTCTGCAGTAGCATTATCTGATATGTCGTCAGAAAGTGCAGATGTTACTGAACAAATTTCCATTGAAATGAGTTTTTCAGATGTAACTTTTGAAACTCATGGTAACACCATCGCAATACGTGTGCCAGAAACAAATTTTAATAAGATGACTCCGGGTAATCCAGTGGTTCCAGCGTATATTGAAACACTTTCACTTCCGTTTGGTTCAGATATCATTGATGTCACATATGATAATGCGACTGCTGAGATTATTCCTATAACTGGTGTTCTTGCACAAGCATCATATCCGGGCATAGACCTTCATCATCCTTTTGTTACCACAGATACATCTTTTGGTTCAACGTATACTTTTCAGGATGAAATGTATCCATCTGATTGGATTTCGTATCATGTTGGTGGTGGTCTGGATTTTTCAGATCATGTCACGTTTTTCACGCTTCGAATGTATCCAGCACGATACAACGCTGATGAGCATCATATAGAATTCACTGATCAAATTTCAGTAACAATTACCTATCAGCCTCCTGAAGAACCATTTTTTAATGATGTTGATCTTTATGATTTATTGATCATCGCTCCAGAAATTTATCATGATGAACTTAATTCACTTTGTGAACATAAAGAGAGATATGGCGTGAAAACAAGACTTGTTGGTGTCAATGAAGCAATTGATCGAATGTTTTGGGAAGGAAGAGATGATGCGGAAAAAATCAAGTATTTCATCAAAAGATCTATTGAAGAATGGGGTATTAGTCATGTGTTACTTGTTGGTGGATTAAGAGGGCAATCAAAAACTTGGGATCTTCCTGTTCGATATAGTCATGTGGTTCCACCAACCGAACAAGAATATGCTGAACAATCATTTATTTCAGATTTGTATTATGCAGACATTTATGATTCAATTGGTGAGTTTTCAAGTTGGGATTCAAATAATGATGATTTTTTTGCTGAGTGGAATGAAGAATACAAAGAAGAGATGGATTTGTATCCTGATGTTTACCTTGGAAGAATTCCTTGTCGAAATGAAAAAGAAGTAAGAATCATGGTTGATAAAATCATTAATTATGAAACAGATTCTTCTGATGATTCCTGGTTTAACAATCTAGTATTGGTTGCGGGTGATTCATATCCTGATTCATCTGGATTTAATGAAGGAGAACTTATTTCTGAAGAAGCAATTGAGGTGATGCCTGGTTTTAATCCATTGAAGGTGTATGCTTCAATTGATGATATTAACAGGCGAACGGTTAATCAAGCGATGAATCAAGGAGCTGGATTTGCGTATTTTTGTGGTCATGGAAGCCCAGCAAGTTGGAGTACTCATTTTCCACCAGATGGATCAACGTGGACCACAGGATATAATCTGAAGGATATGCTACCGTTGCATAATGGGTATAAACTTCCGATTACGGTTGTTGGTGGTTGTCATAATGGCCAGTTTGATGTGGGCTTATTTAATCTTATTGAGGGTATCAAAGAGTATGGTATTAAAGAATATTTTTTTGCTGAACCGTATCGGTTTTTTTATAATGAATGGGTACCGAATAGTTGGGCATGGTTACTCACAAGTAAACCAAATGGTGGAGCAATAGCTACTATTGCGAATACTGGTCTTGGCACGCATGGAGAGGACGATTCTGATTTTAATGGAATCGCGGATTATTTAGAAGTGCTTGATGGTTGGTTGGAACTTCGGTTTTTACAATTATATGGTGAAGAAGGTGAATCTGATCTTGGTGAGAATCACGGGCAAACCATGGTTGAGTATATTCACAGGTTTCGTGGTGATGACGAAAAAATGGATACTAAGATGATACAGCAATGGGAATTGTTTGGGGATCCGAGTTTACGGATTAAAGGATATATCTAAATTATTAATAAAAATCCTGGGAAAAAAGATGTAAAAAAATAAAAAAAAGAAAAAGCAAGAGATTGCTTGGTAGTTTTATTTCTTTTTCAAATATGGAAGACCGGTTCTCTTGTTGACGCCAACGGTATAATTATCTGGCTTGTCACAAGGGGTACCACTCTTTGGTGATTTTTTACTAAAGAAATAGATTTGTTGGTTCCGTCCACCCTTTAATTCAACATCTCTTGTATATAATGTCCATCCTTCATATTCATATGCCATTTTTTTGACCTCCTAATGGAAATGGAAATCTTGTGATTTAAATCTTTCCTTATTTTTCCTTAAGAACTACTGTTTTTTCACAAAAAATTTCATAAAATCCCTAATTTTTGAGAAATGAGGGTTAGAATGTGCTTACTCTTGCTGTTTTAAATATTTCTCAACGAGTTCAATAGCACACAAATTACCACACATGGTACATGAATGAGTATCTTCGAGTGGTAATCGTTGTTTTCGATACTGTTTTGGTTTTTCTTTATCGATGGCTAACGTAAACATTTTCTCCCAATCCAGGTTTTCTCTTGCTGTGCTGAATTCATAATCTATGTTTCGATCGATTCCTTTTGCAAGGTCTGCAGCATGTGCTGCGATTCGTGCGGCAATAACTCCTTCACGCACGTCGTTAACATTAGGGAGTGCTAAATGTTCAGCCGGTGTAAGATAACAAAGGAAGTCAGCGCCAAAGTATCCAGCGAGAGCACCACCAATACCTCCAACAAAATGATCATAACCAGGGGCGATATCCGTAACAAGTGGTCCAAGAACAAAGTATGGTGCTTGTTTGGTGACTACTTTCATGACTTCAATATTTGATTGAATGTCATTTAATGGCATATGTCCTGGTCCTTCAACCATTGCTTGTACGCCAGCTTTTCTTGATTGTTCTATAAGTTCGCCAATAATCAACATTTCTTGGAATTTTGCCCGATCATTTGAGTCAGCTAATGCTCCAGATCGCATGCCATCTCCAAGGCTAAGAGTAACATCATATTCTTTGGCAATATCTAAGAGGTGATCAAAATCTTGATACAATGGATTTTCCTGTTCATGTTGAAGTATCCATGCCATGTGAAATGCCCCACCTCTTGAGACCATAGGTATTAATCGTTTTTGATGTTTTAATCGTTCCACGCTTTCTTTTGTCACGCCAACGTGCACAACTGCAAAATCAACTCCTTGTTTTGCTTGCTGTTCAAAAGTGTTAAACATTTCATCACTGGTCATATCAATGATGGCTCCATGTTTTTCTGCTGATTCTATAGCTGTTTGATAAATGGGGACAGTTCCAAAGGGAACAGTACTTACTTTGAGAAGTTGTTTACGGATCTCGTTAAGATTTCCTCCAGTTGATAAATCCATGATAGCATCGGTTTTTACTTCTAATGATGCTTTTGCTTTTTCGATTTCTTCTTCCGGTTTGCAGTATTCTCTAGAAGTTCCGATGTTTGCGTTCACTTTTACTTTGAGTCCTTTTCCTAGGCCTACGGGTTTTGGATGATGATTTGGATTCCAGGGGATAACAATTTGTCCTGCAGCAACACGTTTTTGTAATTCTTGCAAACTAATCGGCTCCTTCTTAGCAACTTGTTTCATTTGATCGGTGACATTTCCATGTTGAGCCGAGGATATTTGAGTCATAATTATTCAACCTCCAGGGAATCTCCAACTTGTATTTTAAGCCTTGGAATTCATAGGTTTCCATTGAATAAATACTTTGTTAACGTAATCAATTGTTAATGAAAAGAGATATGGGTCTTTTTTTCGTAGATATATTTATATGCTAGATGTATATTGCGGCTGAAAACTTCAGGTGGTAAATGGCACTATGATAAAAGCGTATATATTGATCTCCATGAAGCCAGGGGATTCTGGAAAAGCAATTGCTGCAATGAGAAAAATTGAGAAGATTGCAAAGATTTCAGTTGTTGCTGGGGATTATGATATCGTGGTAAGAGTTCAAGTGGACTCGTTAGAAGATTTGTTAAAGGTTACTGATAAAATTCAGATGATTCATGGTGTGAAAAAAACAACAACTCAAGTTATTGAGAAAGAATTGTCATTATGAAAATAAGAAGGAAATATTTGTTTTACGTTTTAGCGTTTACTTCTGCTATTATTGCAGCGGTTAATTCCGGTGTAGATGCTACGGTTAGTAAACTTTTTGTTCCTGATGGTTGGGCTCTTGGTTTTGCAACCTTTGCTGTTGGGATACCGGTAACATTGCTTCTTTCTCTTTTGTTTTCAATTCCTTTGAAAGGTCGTAGTGTTGGTTCTCGTTTTGCTGATCCGTCGTTTAAGAGACTTCGATTGTTACGTCGTGAAGAGGTATTTCCTCAAAGTATGGCTGCACTTGGTAATGCGTTGTTTACTGTTGGGTATTTTGCGTTGTTTGTACTTATTGAAGATCCTTCTGTGGTACTGCCATTTACCCAAGTGGTTATTTTGTATTTTGTTGCTATTGAATCGATTAATGATAAGGATATGCCGACGCTTTCTGAGCTTCAGTCTATTTTGATTGTGACTTTTGGTGCTATTCTTGGATCGATTAGTCTTTCTGGAAGTCTCAATCTTGAATCATTGTTGATAGTATTTTTTGTGATTAATCCGGGGTGGGTGTTGTTAACGGTTTATCAGCGGAAGTTGAAATGGATTAAGATTGATGATCATTATAATGATTCTATTAATATTCGTTTTTGGAATGTGTTGTTTTCTTGTGTTTTAACCTCTCTTTTGATTTTTGGTTATGATCTTATAATGGGATCGAATCATCTAGCAGCAGGTGTTTCTGCATCTGTTAATCAGTTTTGGTGGATTGCACTTATTTCAACTGGTGCGTTTTTTGCTTTTGTATTTTACATTCGGGCATTGGGTATTGGTAAAGCTAGTGTGGTTCAAGCGGTTCGGTCGTCAACGATTATGTTTTCGATTCCGGTTTCAGTGGTTATAGCGTATTTAGGTGTTATTGATCCATTTTCAACCGATCCTGTGCTTCTTATCATTAAAGTTATTGGGATTATTATCATGATGATGGGTATTCTTTCCTTTGCGTTAAACTTGGTTAAAGCATATATTTTCATTCATGTAAAACCAGGTTATCCATTAGAAGAGACCATGCAAAAATTATGGAATATCCGTGGAGTTACTAGAGTGACTGCTACCGCGGGTAAGTATGATTTTATTGTTAAGATTCGTATTCGAGCGTTAGTGAAAGGATATGAAAAGATTATTCGGAAAGTTGAAGGAATAGAGGCTGTTGAATCCTTTAAATGGGAATCAGTGTTAAAAGAATGGGAAGATATTTAAATTAAGGATGGAAGGGATTTATTCCCTTTTTTTGTTATATAATTGAACGGAATTGAGGGGATAATTACTTTTGTTTTCCAATAATTTTTTATTTCGTTTTTTTGTGGGATTTTCCTCTCATTTTTTAACAGATGTATAACCATTAAATAACCCTAGTTCATATCCTTGAAGCATGTGTGGAATTGTTGGCATTATTGGTAATAAACCAGTATCACGTTTTATTTATCATAGTCTTTTTGCGATTCAGCATCGAGGCCAGTCCTCTGCAGGAAAACTCACCTATGATGGAAACATTCATGTGTTTAAGGATTATGGACTTGTCCGTGATATTTTTGATGATGAAAAAAAGATAGATACTCCAGGTTTGGTTGGCCTTGGTCATACGCGGTATTCGACGGCGGGTATGGATGATGTTGACTCTTTGAAAAAAAATGCTCAACCTGAATATTTAGTTAATCCGTTTCTTGCAGCAGTTCATAATGGGAATGTGATTAATTGTTCTGAGATTAAACATAAGACGAATCGGTCTCCGAGAACCGAGTGTGATATTCAGTGTTTATTATTGCCTATGGCTGATGAATTGTATAAAAAAGAATTATCAACTGAAGTTATTTTTAATGCCTGTAAAAAAGTAATGAAAAAGGTGAAGGGGAGTTATTCGAGTTTGTTTCTTGCTGATTCTGGTGACGATCCATATATGTTTGCTATTACTGATCCACATAAGATTCGACCATTGGTGCTTGGGAAAAAGAATGGATTGTATTGTTTAACGTCTGAGACTCGAGTGTTTAAGAAAACGAATTTTGAGTATGTAAAGGATATTCCTGGTGGATCTGTTATTATCGTTGATAAGAAAGGCAATATTTTTGAGAAACAATTGGTGAAGAAAACGGAAACACCGTGTATGTTTGAGTTTGTGTATTTTGCCAAACCTGATTCTCGAATTCGTGGACGAAGTGTTCATGATGTCCGGTTGAATCTAGGTCGTTTACTTGCAAGGAATAATCCTGTGGATGCTGATATTGTTGTACCCGTTCCTGAGTCTGGACGGCGTTATGCGTTAGGATATTCACGTGAATCAGGGATTCCGCTTGATGAAGGGATTATGAAGGATAAGGCAGAACGATCTTTTATTCAGCAGAAACAGGAAAGTAGAGATAAAATCGTTGAAGAAGGCCTTTCTTTTTTACGTGCGGTGCTTAATGGAAAACGTGTGGTACTTGTTGATGATTCCATTGTTCGAGGAACAAATGTTCGTAAGCTGGTTCAGGGTGCTCGTCGAGCTGGAGCAAAAGAAGTGCATATCCGTATTGGGTGTCCTCCTTTAATTGCTCCGTGTTATCTTGGTATTGATATGCGTAGTCGAAAAGAGTTTTTAGCTCGAAAAGATGATGGAGGAATTAAAACCTGGGCTGAAATTGCAAAAGAGATTGGTGCAGATAGTCTTGCGTATGTTCAATCTGGTGATTTGGAGGATGTGATTGGTTTTCAAGTGTGTAAAGGCTGTGTTTCATTTCCTGATGGATATCCAGATGATTTACAAGATTATGTAAATGAGTTGTATGAAATGGATGAGCTGGGAAAACGAGCTTATGAATAACCGGTCATTAGTTGGATGATTGTATTGTGTTTATATGATTGAGATAGATAATGGAAGTATTGATGCGCAAATCATTAAGATTCTTCAGAAGAAGTATCCTGTCACTCTTGAAGATATTGAACATCAGTTGAGTTTGTCTCGCGGACGTATCCTTCGGGTTTTGAATCAGTTGCATGTGAAAGGAATTGTACGGCTTGAACCGTTACCGGATAAGATTTATGTTCGCCTGCTCCGTCATGATTTTAAGTTTATAGGAAAAAAAAGGCAGCGGAAATTCATTAAAAGACATCGATCTCATCGACCGTTCAAAGTGAAATCAGATGATGACGATGTTATGTATCAATGAAAATTAAAAGAATATATTTTTTGGGATGATTCGTGTTTTTACACAACATTTACCCAGACTATTGATATTTCATTTGGTGCTTTTTTCTTATATTTTTGTTTCTTTTCACTCATCCTAATCCTCATCAATATTTGTTTCATTCATCTTATTTAAAAGGTATGCGTTATTTTGACAAATAGAGCATTAAAAAAAATGTAATACTGACTGATTTGCTGGTTTGGAAAAATAATGGTTCACTTTAAATGAATTGGACAATATGATCATCCACGATAAGAAATTCTACAATTTCTTTTGAAGATTTTACTTCTTTTAATTGTTCGTAATCAACTAAATGTTCAAATGTTTTCACAACTCGGTTTCCACTTGGAGACCACCCAGCGATGGTAATGTGATCAAGATCATAGGATTGAATGCTTCCTAGGATAGTATAAGATATTGCTTGTGCATTAAATTCACAATTGGTACATTCAACGACGGTATCATATGGAGTATATGGGTTTTCATATTGTTCAATTGGTTCAAGTTGAACGATGATGAGATGTCCGCTGCATTGCGGGCAGACGAATTCATGATTTTTTTTGTTATCCCACAATTTTGAGAGGATTTTGTTTTTTGTTTTGTTATACCCCATGATCACCACGCTATACCATAAACGGTGTAACAACGTAGGTTTTCTTAACATATATAGTTTTTTGAAAAATCGTTTTTCTTTGTGTTAATCGTTTTGATTTTTTTGTTTTATGATTCCGTTATCTTAATATGATACGATTATATTTGTACTATTTCCAAGGTGAAAATTCTTATGCACACGGTTAGTTTTCTTACGGATTTTGGTTTTTCTTCGGGGTATGTTTCTCAGATGAAAGGAGTTGTTTCTTCTTTTTCTTCTGAAGTGAATATGATTGATATTTCTCATCAGGTTCCTGCTCAGAATATCATGGCTGGTGCGTTTATATTGGCTACAACGGTTCCGTATATGCCTAAGGGATCAGTTCATGTTGGAGTTGTTGATCCGGGCGTGGGTACTTCGCGGCGAGGGATTGTTGTTGTAACTAATAAACATCTTTTTGTTGGTCCGGATAATGGTTTGTTTTTACCTGCTGCTCGAAAGTTTGGTTTGTTTCGAGTGTATGAAATAACTAATGAATCATTGTTTCAGCATCCCGTGTCAAATACGTTTCATGGTCGAGATATCTTTGCTTCAGTAGCTGGACATATCTTACGGGGTATTTCTTTTGATTTGATTGGTTCAGAAATTCATGATTATGTTGATTTTTCATTTCCTGAACCGGTAATTGAAGAACAGAAAATGAGTACTGACGTCTTGTTTTTGGATGATTTTGGGAATGTGATAACTGGGATTGAAGGTACTCGTTTTTTACAAAAAATTTCTGTTGGAGATCAGATGCTGATTCAGGTTGGAGAACAAAGCATTCCGGCTGTTTTCGCTCAGTCTTATGGTTTTGTGTCAACAGATGAATTGTTAGTGACCATTGGTAGTCATGGGTATGTTGAAATTTCTGTTAACCAGGGGAGTGCGCAAAAACGGTTAGGGGTTCAGAGTGGAGATAAAATCGACTTGTTGCTTTCCGATGATCGCATTGATTTTTGATCAGATTCTTTGGTTGGGATCAACTGTGAATTTAAAAAGTGAATCAAGCAGCCCATGTCCATAATTGATGCAGCCAAATGCGGTGAAGTAATCGTTTTTCTTGAAATAGTATCGTGAATCATTGTAGTAATCGACGGCCATTTTAATTTGTGGTTGTTGTAATGCTGTGGGGTTTTGAGATTGCAGTTTTTTAAGATTGTCTTTAAACATGTCAAGGTCTTTTTGGATTCTTGTTGCTTCATCCATGTGCTATCATCCTTTAATATCAGGATAAGAGGCATACGTTTATATATACATCGGTTTTCGGTGTTAAACTATCGTTCTGACCAACTGTCTTGGAAATTTATATAAACAAAGACTTGCAAAGTATAACGTGGTACTGGTGAGAAATGATGAACAAAACAAGATCTTCTCTGAAATCTGCTTTTCGACAAAAACCTAGTAATACTTGTCCATTTCACCGAATTATTTCGATGGTTATAGCTGTTTTACTCTTACTTTCAGTATGTTCAACTATTTTAATTCCAGTAGTACTTTCAAAAGAAAACCCAAAGGTATCTGAACAGAGATCTGGATCAGATAAAGAAGATACTTCTACATCAACTAGCCCCTCCTTAGAAACAGGTACATCCACAACATCTAATCCCAGATCATCTTCTGATCAATCCTCTCCTACTCAGACAACTACTCAAACTGAATCCAACCAAGACTCCTCCTCTGACTCCTCTTTTCAAAGCAATCCGACTCCTTCAAATCAACTATCCAGTACCACATCGTCTTCAACAGAAGCAGAGAGTTCTGTCTCCAATCCCTCCTCTTCTTCACCAGATTTAATAAGTCATTCCACTAATAATTATTCAGGTAATGCTTCATCCGAAAATATATCTTCCACAAATCAAGAATCATCTAATTTAAAATCTACTAATCAATCTTTCTTAAATCCTCTTTCTTCTGGATCAAGTACCGATAGTGAAAATGATCAGAGCCAACCAGCAAAGAGTAATTCATTTATCTTTAAAGAAAGAGAAACTAATGATTCTAGTTCTGAAAACGCTGATAAACAATATGTGAGTAATATCGGAAAGATCACTAAAGATCAACATGTTTCAGTTAGTTTAGAACAAGATGAAAAAGATCATAAAGAGCAAAATCAAAAGACCATCATTGAAAAAATCGAATTTAAAGCTGCATCAACTCAACAAAATGTTGAACTTTCAGTAAAAAATCTTAAGGAAAAACCCATTGAAATAAAAACTGAAATGAACACGTCACAATGTTCTGAAATCTATGAATATCTTGATATTAAACTCGTCTCTAACCAGACTTACATTGGAGAAACAGGAATCCAAACAATGAACTTTACCTTTACCATCAACAAATCATGGATTCAATCTAAAAACATAGACAAAAAAAGCGTTGTTCTAATGAGATATCATAATGATACCTGGCAATCATTAAACACAAATTATGTGAATGAAACGAATAAAACGGTCAGATTCATTGCCGATACACCAGGTTTATCAATTTTTGCAGTAGTTGGTGACAAAGTTGTTGAAGACTCAGATGAAATTATAATTGAATCAACAAGTTTTCCATGGTGGATGCCAGCTAGTGTCATTTTTATTTCGACGGTTTCTCTTGGTGTTGTATTAGTTAAGAAACGATTTGTGTACACGCCATAAAAATCCATTATTCTTCTTTTGTTTTTGCTAGCAATTTTTCAATCCGATCTTTAATGACTACGACATCTACTGGTTTTTCTAGATAATCCTCTGCAAGAAAATTTCCTGCTCTTTTTGCGATATCATCCGTTCTTGCAGTCAAAAAGATAATAGGTGTTTTTTCCCATTTTTTCTGATCTCGAATTTTATCATAGATTGTCCAACCACTCATTCCAGGCAACATCAAATCGAGAATGATTAAATCCGGATTTGTTTCATCGAGGTGATCTAAACATTCTTGCCCACTTTCAACGGTTATAACTTCAATGGAGTCATCAATTGCTTCAAGACCTGTTTTCACCGTATATAATACGCCAGGTTCGTCATCAACTATCATTATTTTTTTCATTGTTTTTTTTCACCTTTCTTTGGTAGCGTAAAATAAAACGTGCTACCTTTATTCTTTCCTTTACTTTCCGCCCAAATTCTCCCATTGTGTTTTTCTATAATACGTTTTGTTATAGATAGGCCTAATCCTACAGAATCTTGTCCATGCGTTGAGGAATCTGCTCGATAGAATTCATCAAAAATATTGTTGATTTGATCTTCAGTCATTCCAATGCCCGTATCTTCAATGGAGATTTGAACAAAATCTTTTTGTTCTTCTGCTGAAATAGTGATTTTACCTCCGCCATCTGGAGTATACTTTACTGCATTTGTTATTAAATTTTTGAAAACTTCTTCTACTCGTAATTTATCTGCATAAACATAGATGGAAGGCAGGATATGATTTGAAATTTTAATATTATTTTTTTCTAGCATTGGTTTTTGAGTAATTATCACTCGTTTTATGGTGTCATACAATGAGATCTCTTTGAATTCAAAATTTACTTTTTCAGTTCGTAATTTTGCAAGTTGTAAGGTTTTAAAGATAAGGTCTTTCATATACTGAGCGTTTTCATTCATCACTGTTAAGTGTTCTTTCATTTTCGGATCTTTTTCTTTTTGCACTAAGATGGGTAAGAGTCCTATTAGTGGCTGTAATGGATTTTTAAGATCGTGACCAAGTTGTCCAATAAATGCGTCTTTTTGATTAATCAAACGTTCTAGTATTTTGTTGTATTCTTCTAAAGTTTCTCTTGATTTTTTTAAATCTTCAGCCATAGTATTGAATGCATCAGATAGTTCTCCAAGTTCGTCTTTTGAGGAAAGTTTGATTCTGGTTTCAAAATTTCCCTTTCCAAAAATCTTTGCGGTATCTCTAAATTGAATTATTGGTGTTACAATGGTTTTTCTTAACAGGTAAAGAAAACTAAAAATCAATACAAATAAGCTAACAACTGAGAGGAGTAACAGATTTACTGATCGTTGTTGAAGTGTTTGATGTGCATCATCTGTAGAAAAAGACAATTCATAGGCTCCAGAGAAGTTTGCTGAATGGTTCGCAGGTGAGATAACTGTTATTTCATCCTTTTGAGAATCTGGCATAATCTTTACTATTTTCGATTGGTTGATGCTTAGCAGTACGTATTTATCATGTTGGTTGGTGTAATCTGATACATTGGTTGAGTGATAAAGCCTAAGATTCCCCTGATCTTTTATGAAAACATGAATATAATGTATGGTATCATTATTTTGTTGTTTAATTTTGTTAATTGCATTTGAGATTGAATTATTTGATTCTGTTTCAGACCATAAGATATCTAAGACAGCTGATACATCTTTTGCTTTATCTACATATACATTTTCAAAGGATATTGATTGTTCATGAATATTATAATAGGTTAATGAAAAAATAACTGTTGCAGATACTGCAACTACAATGATGGTAAGTTTTAATGAAAGACTGAAGTATGTTTTCATTGGTTTGTCCATTGATGGATATTGAGTTTTTCCATTTAAATTTTTTAACTTATTTCATTTTTTTTCTTTATCGTTGATGATTGTATTTATATCATAGTGCTGCCACCAAGTAGTACAGACGTGAGAACACAAAGAGATGCAGTAACCATTCCAACAATAAGCATTTGAATACCGTATCGTATCATGCTTTCATCACTTATCTTTGCTAGATATGCTCCTAAAACAGTGAGCAAGATTAATGTCATGATGATGCAAAGGATAAATGCAAGTTCAATTGAGATTATCGCAGAAGTTGTAAAAAAGAATGGTGAGACCACGAGCATTGCTGCTAAAGCTGGGGAAATTCCATCTACAAGGGCAGCAAAGATTGTTGCGAATTGATATGATTTTTGGTGAAGACTATCTTTTAGATCTGTAACCATTGCTCGTTCTAGTTCTTTTAGTTCCTTGGTTCTCTCTGCTTTTTCGGTCATATATGCTCCGCTTATTCCTGATACGCCCATGGCAATTGATCCTGAAATAGCAGCACTGATGATTGGTAAAGGTTGTAAAATCCCGCTGACATATGCTCCGATGACAACTCCAAGCATGGTCAAGGCTCCATCAAATGCATTCATCACAAAATATCTTCTTGTGATTCCTCCCACTTCGGAAACTTTGTAATATCGTTTCCACTCTTTGATTGTTGATTTAACGGCCATGTATGTTACCTTGAATCAAAAAGGATAACTTTTTTTGAAATTAAAAACCTTTGTAGTTTTTTTGATTATATTATCGTCTTATTTCCGATGAAATGTTTTGTCGTATCCCGCACGACTAAATAGAAAGGTATTTAAAGATATAAATTAACGATATTATTGAAACTTAATTATAATAATGGTGTTTGATTATATGGGGAAAGAACGGATGCACTCAAAAAAAGCTCTTGAATCATTAGTTCAAGATATTTTAAAATCACGAGCTCAATCCCGGATTTATTTGTTCTTACTTCGCAAGAACGGGGCAAAAACTGAAGACATTATCAAAGGAACACGTCTCCATCCAAGTACTGTTCGAGAAACGCTAGTGAAAATGCATACGAAAAAACTGCTATTCAGAAAAAAACAAAAGAATGATAACATCGGAAAGAATCCATACACCTACTTTCCCTTGCCAGCTGTGAAATTACTGAAACGATATGCTTCAGATCTTGAAACAAAATTGAATAATCTAGCTTCTCTTTCTATGAAAACAGCAGCTTCCAAAAAAGAAAACATCGTCAAAATAAACATTATCGACCGAGAATAATCACTATGAACACTAAACCGTTGGCCAAGATACTTGTAGAGCGACCACGAACGGTCATCTTAGTGTATACTATCATTACTATTCTCATAGCGTATCAAGCAACAAATATTTACATTGAATCAAATCTAACTTCATTTTTACCTGCGGATGATCCAACGGTTCAGCTTTGGAATCGAATGGATGAAGAATTCCAGATTGGTACTACGATTATCATTTACATTGAAGCTGATGATATTAGAGATCCTGAAGTCTTAAAGGAAATGGATCGGGTGGCTTCCAGTCCCCTGGTTAATAAATATGAAAATGACAAGGGGAAACATGATGGTATTTATTCAGCTCGAAGTCTAGCTCAATATATCAAAATTGAAAATGCGAAGTCTCCAGCACCTGGTGGGCTTGGTGGCGAAGGAATCTATGAAATCCCGGATGATCCCAATCTTATCTCTCAGTATATGTCACGATTGACAATTCAACAGATCAAAGGAACATTGTTCACAAATACATATGATACTGCGGTTATTTTATTACAACTTGCTGAAGATGCTGATTACAATACGATTCAATCAAATGTTGAAAAAGCAATTGATCATCGTGGAACGTTTTATTCTGAAATGACCGTAACTGGAACAATAGCAATGCAAAATGCGATTCAAACTACGACGATGGAGTATTTTCAACTAATTTTTGTTATTGCTATTGCTGCTGTATCCTTGGTTCTTTTTGTGTTTCATCGAACGGTAAAAGGAATTATTATCGCGTTGTTTCCAACTGCATATTCCATTGCATTAACGTTTGGTGTACTTGGAGCAATCCAGCCTGAATTAACTATTCTATCTGTTTCAATTATTGCACTACTATTAGGGTTGGGGGTGGATTATTCAGTTCATATGATGAATCGTTTTGCAGAAGAGAAACATGAGGATATGGTTGAAAAGACTGCGTTTATTCTTTCATCAACTGGTAAAGCAATCCTTCTTTCTACAGTTACAACGATTATTGGTTTTGCGTCTTTAATGATTTCAAGCATGACTCCGATTGTGCTTTTTGGATTTGGTTGTGCAATTGGTATTTTATTTGTGTTCATTTCAACGATATTGTTAACCCCTTCGCTTTCGATTTTATTACGATTCAAAAAAGATGGTCATCTTCCTAATTGGGGTAAACTTTCTACGTTCATTTTATCAAATAAGTTCCGAATTATTATCATTGCAGTTTTTTTTGCATTCATGTCATTGTTAGTTCTTCCTCAGACGGAAACGGATACGAATTATTTTGATATGGCTCCGCAGGATATTCCCGAGTTAGTGAAATTGGTTGAATACTCTGAAAATTTTGGTGGAGCAAATTATAATGCGTTGATGATTGAAACTGAACCGCAGGGTCTTACGTATCCTGATGTGATTGATGCGATTTATCAAATGGAGGAGCAGATGCGGGATGAAGGCATTGAATTGTATTCGCTTATTGATGGAGTTAAGGAAGCAAATGATATTTTGCAGCGAAATGAGATTATTAATGCCTTGAGTGAATCTGCAGGTGTTGATGAAATTATTTTTGATCGAATAGCTCAGGAAGGATTGGTTGATGAGGATTTTTCAAAGACGTTGATTGTGGTGTATATTCCAACGGGTCTTGGAATGCAGGAAATTGAGGAGCGAGTTTCAACGGTGAATAGGATTGCTTCTGAAACAACGATTCCTCGTAATGGAAAGGTTTCGGCTCTTACTGGTCAGGACGCGATTAATGTTGCCATTAACCGAAAGCTTACCGATGAACAAACACGATCTATGATTATTGCGGTTTTACTTGTTCTTGCTGCATTGATTTTGATTTTTAATTCTTCAGTTTATGGTTTCTTAACTATGATTCCGGTTGCATTTGTGTTGATGTGGGAACCTGGATTTCTTGTTGCGTTTGATATTCCGTTGAATGTGATTACGATTTCTATTGCATCGATTATGATCGGAATTGGTATTGATTACGGAGTGCATATTATGCATCGTGTGCATGAAGAGATGGAGAAGGGATTGGCAAAACAGGATGCTATCAAAACAGCAATTGAACGAACAGGACTCTCTTTAGTTGAAGCAGCGTTGACTACCATAGCAGGGATTTCTTCTATTCTTTTTATTAGCATTCCTGCATTACGAGAATTTGCAATTGTTATTATCCTGATGACTGCCTTTTCTTGCATTGGTGCAGCATTATTGTTACCAGTATTTTTCGATTTAAAAATTGTAAAAAAGATCACTTCCACTTATAAGAGTGAAGAGATGAGTTGAGAGGGTAATGGTAGAGAAAATGTTGTGAGTACATATGCAAATATGATAAGTAGGATTGCTGGAAGTAATTGCATTAAGAAGTCATCATCAATGTAAAAAGAAGATTTGTATTCTGCTATCATACTATTGCTTGCTCCTATCATAGCCGCTGTTAGGCTTATGGTCATTGTTGTTGAATTCCAAGCAAGATTAAAGAGAATGCTGCTTAGAAAAAAACCAGTCAGATAACCAATGAACTGTTTGTTTTTTTGTTTCGTTATTCCAATAATTGGATCACAGAATGCAGTGGAAAGGATACAAGGAATACTAATGTATTGTGGGAAGTAAAGGAGGAGAATGATGGATCCTATAGCAAAATAACTGAAGCTAGCGGGTCGTGATTTTTCATAATCTCTGAGTAGATTATTTAGTTGATGTTCACGATTATTCCATCGATATAATTCAATACCTATAACCAGTGGAATAATGGCATAAAGTATAATGGTTCTTGGAATATTATATGGTAAAAGTGAAGGAAGAAAGTAATATCCGATAAAGATACTACCAGCTATGTGTAATCCTCTGCGTTGTAAGGATTTGCTTTTAAGGATCAATGGTTGTGTTTTGTTTATTTTATGTTTATTGCCGGTCATGTCGCCAGTTGTTCTTTTTCAAGGGTCATTATTCCTTGGCTGCCACCAACGATAGCTTTATGAGCAAGATCAATAAACAGGCCGTTTTCAACTACTCCAGGTATCATGTTTAGTTTCTGTTCTAAGTCTTCTGGATTTGGAATGCGGTCGAATTCACAGTCGATGATATAGTTGCCATTATCTGTGATAAAAGGATCTTCGAATATTTTTCGTAATGTACAGATGCATTCAAAGGTTTCAATTGTTTTTTTGGTGGTTTCCCATCCGAATTTAACAACTTCGACAGGGAGTGCAAAATCAATACCTAATGATTTTACTACTTTTGAATCATCTGCAACAATAACAAGTTTTTTTGAATGAAATGCAATGATTTTTTCTCTTGTCAGTGCCCCTCCACCTCCCTTGATTAAATTGAGGTCTGAGTTTATTTCGTCAGCACCATCAATGGTGAGATCTATTTCAGGATGTTCAGATAGGGTGGTGAGTGGAATATTGTATTTTAATGCAAGTTTTTTCGTTTCGTTTGATGTGGGTATTCCTTTAATTTGCAATCCTTCTGAGATATGGGTACCAATTTTTTTTAATGCGTATTTTACGGTGGATCCAGTTCCAAGGCCAACAATCATGTTCTCTTCTATCAGGTCAACGGCTTTTTCCGCAGCTATTCTTTTCATTTCTTCTTGTTCCAAAAGGTCACCTAGTAATCTATATCGCCCGATAGTACAAAAATTTATACTATGTATTGTAATTACTTGGAATTGAGCAACATGTTATTTGAATGTGAAGATCATGAATATTATCGTGGAGAAACCTGTCCAGTTTGTGGAGAAAAAGGAAAATTCCTGATGAATGATCGGGAATTGAATTCGTTGAGTCGTATTATTGCTGGTGCATTACGGCATTTTCCAGATAAACTTCAATTAGACATGGATGGGCATGGTTGGGTTGAAATATCGCAGTTAATCCGGGCGATTGGAACAAGTAGATCTGGTTTTAATTGGTTACGATTACATCATATCCAAGCATTAGTGGCTACAGATATGCGGAGTAGATATCAGATAGATGGCGGTATGATTCGGGCAAAGTATGGTCATTCTATTGATGTGAATTTAGATGATTTACCACTTGCTGAAGAAGATGAATATTTTTATCCTGTTACTGAAGAAGAAGCTGATATTGTGCTTGAAAATGGTATCAATCCTATTGATCGGAAAAAGGTGCATTTAAGTACAACTGTTGAAAAAGCGGTTGAGGCGGGAAGTGTGCGTAGTGATCATCCATTGGTTCTTCGAGTTGATGGTGTGAAGGCAAGAAATGAGGGCGTTGAGATATATCAAGCGAGTAGCCATGTTTGTGTAACGGAATCCATTGGTGCAGATTTTCTTTCCAAGGTTGATGATAAGGTTGTTGATAAGATTTTGAAGGAAAAGCATTAAATGAGGTTTCGTAATTTTAGGGTACTTCTATCAATTTTTTTTGGGCTTGTAGCTCAGCTAGGCAGAGCAATCGGCTCTTAACCGATTGGCCTGGGGTTCGAATCCCCACAAGCCCGTGATTTTTTTTTAGGTTTTGGTTATTTTCGATATCGTGAGGGGTGTTAACAATAAACTATAAATAGGTGGAGTTACAATATTAAATTAGGGAGAAGAAGGTAGGTATGATTACAGAAAAATCATGATTATTTTTATTTGTCCCCTAAGATTAGTTCATGGTTTTTCTTTCCTCCCTATTTTTGATGATTATTTTATGTGGTTAGTTAGTATAATGATTTAGAAATACATATTTAGAATTATAAAAAGATATATTTATATGTACTTTATCTTAGATAAGTTGGATTTTTTTAAGAAATGATAAAAAGATTTGGTTATTGTAGTTCTATAATGTCATCAACATATGATGACGGTGTGGTAAAACCGAGTATTCCGGGGGCTCCTTCTTCAATAATAACTATTCCATCAACCTCTGTTCTTGGCGGTAAACCGGAATCAGTCGTAAATATTGCTGAGGTATCCACTCCTAATATGATATGATCTCCATATCCAATTATTGGAGTTGAAGATGTACATGATTCATCTGCATCTTGAAGCACAGTAATCCCAAATGTCGTTGCAGAACCAAATTTTCCATTTGCTTCTATATCTCCATTAATGCTTGAAGCATTAACGTGCTGTGCAGATCCACCAAAGTCTAAAACATGTTTTTCCGATCCATCGGTTATCTCAATAATGGTGTTATTGAGATCTATGTCTGGTGAGCCTGCTTTTGGTGATACTTCAATAGCAAGTTTTTTGATTATTCCTGAGTCGTTAAATCCCTCAATTCCTTTTACTGTCAGACCGGTTGATGCCTCAGCGATTGTTTCTTGACCACTTTTTAATGCTTGCATCTCTAGTTGTGTACTTGTTTGAACAAGAATTGAAGCGGCAATGCCTGCAACAAGAACCATTGAAATGAAAACAATCATTGCACCTATTCCAATAGCTGCAAACTGATTTTCACTTCTTTTTTTGCTACATCCCATGTATCCCATCTCCACCGGACTAGCTCATTCACTAGTATATTTTAATGAATATCCTTTTACTTTATCACCTTTTTGTGCAGTTGCATATGCAGGTATATATGCATCCTCACTCAAATTTCAAATTCTTTTGTACAATTATCTATTCTTACCTGCCTTATTTTATAAATGCAGGTCTACAATTGTTGTGTAAATATGGAAAGGTTCTCAGTCAATTTTTGCAATGAATTTGTTATCAAATTTATCCAATACCATTGCAAAATTTTGTCAAATTGTAATTGTTCATAGACTCAAACAGTAAAAAAACAAAATATTTTTCTTTTTAGGATAGATTTTTCGAATATTTTACAACTATTTTTATTTTTATTTTTCAGTAAAATCTTTTGAAAAATGCATCAAAAATTGCTTTATTTTTTAGATAAGCTTATAACTACCTTTCACATAACAAATTCACAACACGGAGGATGCTTGTGAGGAATCTAAAGATTAAATTTGGAGAGAATGCAGGTAAGATTTGGCAAGCTCTACAAGAAACTGAAAACACTGACGAATATACATTACAAGAATCAACAAAATTATCAAAAAATGATTTTTACGCCGGTGTTGGTTGGCTTGCTCGAGAAAATAAGATTAAAAAAGTTGATAATAGATATTATGAACTTGATTCCACAAATCTTACTGATCAAGTTGGAAGTACTGCTGGAAGAGTCTATAAAATTCTTGATATTTGGGATGAAGCAGATATTACAACACTAAAAAAACTTTCAGATACTGATGAGAAAGAAGTGTATGCTGCATTAGGTTGGCTTGCTAAAGAAGGCAAGGTCATTCATGAGTCGGGTAAATATACATTGACCTCGACGAGATGATAGATTCAGTTTTACGAGGCATGAGATGAAAGTTGCAATGATTGGGTGGGAATACCCACCTTTTAAAGCAGGAGGGTTAGGCACGCATTGTTATGGATTAACTCGCGGTCTAGCTGATAAAAAGGTTCATCTCGATTTTTATATGCCTAAGACGAAAAAGAGTGCATCTGCTGACAAGCCATTTCTTCACATCAAAGAAGTTGGGGAAGCAACGGTTTTTCCTTATGATCGGCCAACAGATAAGGAGCTAGAGGGCGATTTCTTTAATAGTGTTTATCGGTACAATGATTTGGTCGTTTCTAAAGTAAAAGGTAATTATGATGTCATTCATTGTCATGATTGGTTGACTATGAAAGCTGGCATCCAGCTCAAAGAAAAACTCAATGTACCATTAGTACTCAGTATTCATTCTACAGAGTATGATCGTTCAGGATGGCTTTCACCAAATCAATGGTTCATCGATATTGAAAAGGAAGGAATGGAAAAAGCTGACCGACTTATCGCAGTGAGTAATTTCACTAAACGAGTCGTTGTAGAACAATATGGTATTGATCCAAATAAGATTGATGTCGTGCATAATGCGGTCTATCCATTGGGATCTGGCAAAAAACAGGATATTGTTTTGTTTTTAGGTCGATTAACTATTCAGAAAGGGCCTGAATTCTTTTTAGATGCTGCAAAAAAGGTATTAGATTACGGATTAAAAACGAAATTTGTATTAGCTGGATCTGGAGATATGCTTCCTCGATTGATCAACAAGGCCGTTGATCTTGGGATAAGTAAAGATGTTATTTTTACTGGTAGACTTACTGAAGAGGAAGTCAAACATATTTATCGCATTGCTAATGTATATGTTATGCCTTCGGTTAGTGAACCGTTTGGAATTACAGCTTTGGAAGCGATCTCTGCTGGAACTCCAACTATTGTCTCTAAAACAGCTGGTGCTGCTGAAGCTATAACTAATTGTTTACAAGTTGATTTTTGGGATGTTGATGAAATGGCAAATAAGATTATTTCACTCTTAAACTATAATGTGCTTCATAAAACTATTTCTAAAGAAGGCAAACGTGAAATTGATTTATTCACCTGGGATCGAGTTGCGGATAGAACATTAGATGTGTATCGAGAGGTGATGTAGGTTGCCATCTGTTTGTTTTTATTTCGAAGTTCATCAGCCAATGCGATTGAATCGTTTTTCAGTATTTAATATTGGAAAGACAAAATCACCGTATCATTATTTTGATAATACGCTTAATCATAAAATCTTTGATAAGGTAGCTCGAAAATGTTATCTTCCTACGAATAAATTGTTACTTGATTTAATAGATCAGTATGATGGACAGTTTAAAGTTTCTTTTAGTTTAACTGGTACGTTTGTTGAATATTGTAAAAAGCATATGCCTGAGGTTATTGATAGTTTTCAAAATCTTGTTGATACGGGATCAGTTTCTTTAATCGAGGAAACTTATTTTCATTCGTTAGCAAGTTTATATGATGATTTAGATGAGTTTAAAGATCAAGTGATGATGCATAATCATTTGATGAAGGATTTATTTAATTATTCTCCTAAGGTATTTCGTAATACTGAAGCAATCTATGATAATAGGATTGCTCAAACAGTTGCGGATATGGGGTATAAAGGAATTATTACTGAGGGAGCAAAAAAGATTTTAGATTGGCGCTCATCGAATTATGTGTATAAATCAGTTAATACTGATTTGAGCGTTCTTCTTCGTCATTATTCACTTAGTGATGATATTGGCTTTCGTTTCTCAGCGCAAGGATGGCCTGGTTTTCCGTTAACTGCTGAAAAGTATGCGCAGTGGATTGCACAAGATCAAGGAGATATCATAAACTTGTTTATGGATTATGAAACCTTTGGTGAGCATCAATGGGTTGAAACAGGTATCTTTGATTTTCTCAGACATTTACCTGAGAAGATTTTATCATATGATCATCTTGATTTCGTTACGGTCAATCAAGCAATTGATCGTTTTGAACCAAAGGATACTATTGATGTACCTTGGGCGATTAGTTGGGCTGATGAGGACCGTGATGTTTCCACGTGGCTTGGTAACGAAATGCAACATGCTTGTTTTAAAGAATTACAAGACTTAGGCCCGGTTTTGAAAAAGAAAAAGAATCCACAGCTGGTAGATGCCTGGCGAAAGTTGCAAACCTCAGATCATTTGTATTATATTTCTACTAAGGGTTTTGAAGATGGTAATGTTCATCAGTATTTTAGCCATTATGATAATCCGTATGATGGTTTTATTAATTATATGAATATTTTACAGGATTTCAAACAATCTGTATCTGATGAAATTATGTTAAAGAATTGATTCTTCTATTAGTCCATATAATTCATGGGTTAATGGGTGGGGCAGATGAGATGAAACTGAGAAAATTAGTTATCATATTCTAGTATGTGTGAGGTTTTTTTTATGAGAGAATGGATTGAAACTAATGGCTTAGGTGGTTATGCATCGTTAAGTCAGAAAATGCAAGCTACTCGAAAGTTTCATGGATTATTGATTGCTAGCCGCAATCCTCCAGTTGACAGATGGGTTTTTGTTTCAAATGTACTTGATGAATTACTCGTGGATGGCGCTATAATTTCCTTATCTGATTATGCTCGTTTTTCTTTCGATTATTTTCCAACCTGGATCTATGATACACCATATGGGATTATTAAAAAGACGGTATGCATGCCTCATAAACAAAATACGACGATGATCCGCTATGAAGCATCTTTGAATAAACCAGTGAATTTACAGCATCAATTACTGGTAACTTCTCGTCATTTTTACGATGTGTATGATAAACCTGATCCATTTTCATATAAACATACGAGTAATGATAATTCAATATTGTTTCAACCAGAAAATGTTGATCAAACAGTTACCATAGTATTCCCCAATAGCAGCGTTCAATCAGTAAATAAATGGATTCCACAAATCTATCCTCTAGATTGCCAGCGGAATGATAGTTGTTATGATCATGTGTTACATTTAGGATCGATTCAGCGATCCATACCAAATCAAGAATCATCATATTCATTGATTTTTTCAACTGAAAAACGTTCTTCATTTGATGTGAATACATTATATTCAACAGAGAAACAAAGACGTAGAACCGTTTTACAAAAGGCAGGTCTTCCGGATAATATGAATCGATT
>Ga0209925_1000293_pt1 | contig 26890 bp, 21 predicted proteins | sample SalPonR2_A_D1_MG_FD_185702 | JGI IMG/M metagenome (GOLD analysis project Ga0209925, IMG submission 185702) | Salt pond soil microbial communities from South San Francisco under conditions of wetland restoration - Salt Pond MetaG R2_A_D1_MG... ... | reverse complement strand
TGATGATAGTATAGAATCTTTATTTTCCTTTCGCTTAGTAAAAATAAAAAGTTTCTTTAAAATTAAAGAACCTGATCTTGAATCTATATATTTTCTAATTCTAAGGTCTGATAAAAGATATACTCCAATCTTTCATAAATGTAAAAATAAAGCTGAGGGCATATATTCCTGACATAAAAGAAAAATAAGAAATCTAGATATCCCGGGTGTTGAATGTAATGTAAATTTTCATTACCGAAAAATTCATTGTCCCAATTGTGTTATAAAAAAACAGGTTTTACTTCTCTTTAAGATCATCAAGTTAGCAACAGACCAGCTCGAGACATCCCTGAACTTTGCCAATATATGACTGTAAAAGAAGCAGCAGAATATCTTAACTTATACTAGGAAGCAGTAAGAGGGTATTATAATAAGGTTTTTTATATATAATAACAAATGCAAATTAACAAATTCATATTTTTATGATTTTTTTCATTTAATAGTTTAAAAGTTAAATAGTTTATGATTTAATAGTGTTAACTCCAATTAATAATTTATTATAATTTATTAGACCAAAAAGTTAAACTATAGATATTTAGATATATATTTTTAAATATTATGATTTTTCTAAAAAATGAAATGTTATTTTAAAACTTTTTCTTTAATTTTTACTTTTATTAAGTTTTAATTATCCAAAATTTAGCAAACTTTTATTCACTAGGTTATGGAATATATTTTTTTATTTTGAAAAATTTAATGCTTAAGATTGAAAGTTTATTTTCCATTTAAAATCAAGTTTAAGGAGGCTTTAAATGCATATACAGACAAATAAAAAGCAAAACATAAGAAGAGAAATAGATATTCCAGGAGATAAATCTATATCCCATCGTTCTATAATATTAAGTTCTCTGGCCAGGGGCAAAGCAAGAATAAAAGGATTTTTGGAAAGTGAAGACTGTCTAAAAACCATCCAAGCTTTTCAAAATATGGGGGTTGAAATAGAGAGGCTTAATAGGGGTGAGTATATAGTTAATGGTGTTGGGATAAGAGGTTTGAAGGCACCACATAATGTAATAGATTGTGGAAATTCGGGCACATTAATGAGATTATTAACAGGTCTCCTAGCTACCCAAAAATTTTATACAGTACTTAATGGAGATGTTTCACTTCGCTTAAGACCAATGGATAGGATTATACAACCCTTAAGTAAAATGGGAGCAAAGATATGGGCGAGATGTAATAAGTATGCTCCTTTGAGTATAAAAGGTAGTACTCTTAAAGGTTTAGAATACAAATTACCAGTTGCAAGTGCTCAGGTAAAGTCAGCAATTTTGTTGGCTGGTTTACAAACTGATCAGCAAGTAAAGATAATAGAACCTGCCCTTTCGCGCGACCATACGGAGCGTTTACTAGCTGGTTTGGGTGTTGATATTAAAAAAAAGGGACACGTAACATATCTGCCTAAAGTGGGTAAGAGGGATTTTGATGCACAAGATATAGAGGTCCCCGGGGATATTTCTTCAGCTGCATTTTTCATAGTCGCCGGGTTGATAACTCAAAACAGCGAAATAATTCTAAAAGATATCGGGATAAATCCAACCAGGAGTGGATTCATTGAGGTTGTTAATAAGATGGGAGGAGATCTAGAAATAAAGAACAGGCGAGAAATAAGTGGTGAACCTATTGCAGACCTTGTGGTCAGAAGCTCTGAGCTCAAGGGAACAGAAATCTCAGGGAATATCATTCCAACTTTAATTGATGAAATACCTGCGATATCTATTATGGCAAGTCAAGCCGAGGGTGAAACTATAATTAAAGATGCCCGAGAACTTAGAGTTAAAGAAACCGATCGTATTAAAGCCATGGTTTCTCAATTATCAAGTCTAAATGTGAATATAGAGGCATTAGATGATGGCATGATTATTCGGGGTCCTAATAGCATAAAAGGAGGAATAGAGGTTAATAGTTTTGGTGATCACCGTGTTGCTATGTCCCTGACTATACTTGGCTTTTTAGCAGATAATGAAATTACTATTAAAAATAGCCAGAACATCCATACATCTTTTCCTGAATTTGAGCAAATATTATCAGTATTATAAATTGAAAAAAGTTTAATTTTCAATAATTGTGAATAAGAGAAAAAACTTGTATTGAGTCTTGCAATATTCATTTTTATGAAAATGCGACTCAAACAGTTGACACAACTATCAGATTGATATATAATTGATTTAATAAATTTAAACTTAATATTTTAAAAACTATGAAGGGGAATAGTAGGCACTGAGAATTTAGAGAGAGCCAGGGGTGCTGGAACCTGGTAATTTTCTGTGGTTGAAATACACCCTGGAGTTGTGAGCTGAATTATTAGTAAGCTTTTCCGTATTCCGTCGTTACTCGGTGAGGAAGTGTTAGCTTCCAACAGAGATAACCTGTGATATTTGTTATAACAGGTTAATTCAGGTGGTACCGCGTTAAGTCGTCCTGTGAGGGAACGGCTTTTTTTTAATTTTTGTATATAAAATTTATTGTGGCGATAATTCCTATTTGGATTGTTCTCATTAGGCAATTATGTGAAGCCAATATTAACAGACTTTTTATTTTTAATAAACAGCTAGTTAGAGACATGATTTGAGTTATATAGAAAATGGCTAGTACTAGTTAATGAAAGTTGTTGTAGGTGTCTCGATTGTATAATTTAAGTTTATCACCAAGATCTGAAAGGAGATAAAAGTAATGGTAAAAACCTTATTTGACAGGGTAAAAAATAGTGTTAAGGATTTAAAAAAGTATCAACCAGGCAAGGGGCTAGAAGACATCAAAGATGAGTATGAATTGGATAGTGTTATTAAAATGTCTTCCAATGAAAATCCTTGGGGGCACTCCCGAGAGATAAAAAATATGATACATAAAAGCAAAAAAAGATTTTATAAATATCCGGATAGTGATTGTAGTTGTTTAAAAAAAGCTCTGGCTAATTTCTATAATTTATCAAGGGATAAAATATTTATTGGTAATGGTTCCGATGAAATAATTGATTTGATTATGTCTTTGTTTGTTGAGGAAGGTGAGGAAGTGATTTATGCTGATCCCACCTTTATAAAATATAGGCTTGCGGTTAAATCCAGGGGAGGTAAAAGTATAAAAATACCATTGACTGAAGATTATGTTCATGACTTAGATAGGATGGCAGCTGCAGTTACTGAAAAGACAAAAGTTATTTTTATCTGTGATCCAAATAATCCTACTGGAACAATAACTATTAAAAGGCAAATTGAAGAGTTCATAGATAAGGTGCCTTCTGATGTCCTGGTTGTAATCGATCAAGCTTATTATGAATATGTAACTAATCCTAATTACTTTGATGGGTTAAAATCTTTTAATAGATATCCTAACTTAATCTTATTAAGGACATTTTCCAAGATATATGGTCTAGCTGGCTTAAGAGTTGGCTATGGGCTAGGTAATTCAAAAATTATTGATTTATTAAATCGAATAAGAAGTCCATTTAATGTAAATACACTTGCCCAAGAGGCGGCAGAAGCTGCCCTATCTGATCAGAAACATGTTCAGAAGTGTAAGAAAAAAAATAAAGAAGGTAAAATTTTTCTTTATCAGTCTTTAGAAGATTTATTGCTCGAATATATACCAACCCAGGGTAACTTCATATTAATTAATACTGGAATAAAAGCTGATGTAATTTTTCATAAATTATTAAGCAGAGGAATAATTATTAGACCAGGAAATATTTTTGGTTTATCGAATTGGATTAGAGTAACGATTGGTCGTGAAGATGAAAACAAAAAATTAATTTCTGCATTAAAGGATGTATTATTAACAAGGGGTGAAGAAAATGATTGTTGTAATGAAAACACATAGTTCACAGAAACAATTGGATCATATTGTTAACAAACTGGAAAGTGTTGATTTTAAAGTACACCTATCTAAAGGGGTTCACAGAACTATAATTGGAGTTATAGGAGAAAAGAAAGATAAGGAAACAATGAAGATGAAAATAGAGGCCATGGATGGAGTAGAGAAGGTTATCTCAATTCTCGATTCATATAAATTAACGGGCAGAGATTTTAAACCGGAAAAGTCTGTGATAGATATAGATGGTATTAAAATTGGAGGCGAAGAAATAATAGTAATGGCTGGCCCTTGTTCTGTGGAAAACGAGGAGCAAATTATAAAAACAGCTATTGCTGTTAGAGATGCAGGAGCCAAAATATTAAGGGGAGGGGCTTATAAGCCACGGACCTCGCCCTATTCTTTTCAGGGGCTTGGAGAAAAGGGATTAAAGTTAATGGCTTTGGCCAAACAAAAGACTGGATTGAAGATAATCACTGAGCTAATGAATAGAGAAGATATGGAAATGGTTTGTCATTATGCAGATATTCTGCAGATAGGGGCAAGAAATATGCAAAATTATTCTCTTCTTAAGGCAGTAGGTAAGATTAATAAACCGGTTATGCTAAAACGGGGTTTTGCTTCAACAATTAAAGAATGGCTGTTAGCAGCAGAATATATTATGAAGGAAGGCAATCATCAGGTCATATTATGTGAGAGAGGTATCAGAACTTTTGGAGAAAAAACGCGGAATACACTTGATTTAAGTTCAGTGCCTTTAATTCATAAATTAAGTCATTTACCGATTGTAGTTGATCCCAGCCATGGTACTGGAAAGTGGAAATTAGTTACTCCTATGGCCAGAGCAGCTGTTGCTTGTGGGACAGATGGTTTGATTGTGGAAGTTCACCCTCAGCCTGAGGATGCTCTTTCTGATGGCCAGCAATCCCTTACTCCAAAAAATTTCCAGAATATGATGTATGAGATTACCAAAATTGCTGATGTACTGGAGAGAAAAGTATACTGTCCTGGAGTTGTTTCTAATGGCATTATTTAATCAAATAACAATAATTGGGACTGGTTTAATTGGTGGTTCTTTTGCCGCAGCTATTAAAGAAACAGATATTTGTTCAAGAATTGTGGGTGTTGATATCAATCCAGATTCATTAAAAATAGCTATAAAAAGAGGAATCATTGATGATGGTTTTGAAGATATTAATAAAGGAATTACTAATGCAAATTTGATTATAATTGCTGTTTCTGTAGGTGAAGTTAGTAACATATTGGAAAAATTGAAACTTCATGCACCGGAGAATTGCTTGCTTGTAGATGTGGGTAGTACTAAGGAGAAGATTATAAATAAGGCAAAAGAAATAATGAAAGAGCGTCCGGATCTTTCTTTTATCGGTGGACATCCGATGACTGGTTCAGAAAAATGGGGAATAAGATGGAGCAGTCCGGTTCTTTTTCAAGATTCTCCTTTTATACTTGTACCTATAAATCCGAAAGATTATCATTCAGATAGGTTATCAAATTTTGTAGATTTATTAAATAGTATTGGGGCCATTGTCAGGATTTTGGGAGAAAAAGAACATGATTGGAAGGTTGGTTATATAAGCCACCTACCTCACTTGGTAAGTTCTGCGCTGGTTAATTTCATTTCTAAGAATGATGATTATGAACAGATTTTAGAACTGGCTGGTGGTGGTTTTAAAGATACAACTCGGATAGCTGGAAGTAATTCAAAGATGTGGGTGGATATCTGCCTTTCTAATCAAGAAAAGTTGGAACAAATATTACATGAATTTATAGATGAAATATCTCAACTTAAGTTATTATTGTCTAGAGAGGATCAACAAGGATTATTAGATTATTTTAATAGGGCAAGCAAAATTAAAAATAAAAAAATAAAGATAGAAGGAGACAGTGATCAAATAAATTAAGTTTTTTCATAACTCATTGTATAGGCAGGCAAGATATCTTTTTGAAAAACGAAGTGGGGGGGAAATGATGTTTGATTATTTTACAGCAGGAGAATCTCATGGACAGGCAGTTATAGCTATAATTAAAGATGTTCCTTCTGGCCTTTCTATAAGATCAGAGATGATAAATGAAGAATTAATCCGGCGCCAGCAGGGTTATGGACGAGGAGGAAGGATGGAGATAGAGGAAGATAGGGTACAGATAAAATCAGGAGTTAGACATGGTTTAACTCTGGGTAGTCCTATAACTCTAATAATAGAGAATAAAGACTGGCAAAACTGGCAGAAAATTATGGCCATAGAGCCAGATAAGAAAAAAGTTCAAGGCCAACAAAAGAAAATGACTACACCAAGACCGGGGCATGCTGATTTATCGGGCGCCTTAAAATATAATTTTAAAGATATAAGGAATATTCTGGAACGGAGCAGTGCGCGTGAAACGGCAGTCCGGTCAGCTGTAGGGGCTGTTTGTAAACAATTTTTAAAACAATTTGGTTACGACATAAAAAGTCATGTAGTTCAGATAGGCGAAGTAAAAACCGCTAATTATTCAAATTTAGATGATGATATGGATAGCTATTTTCAGAGAGTAGAGAATTCACAACTGCGCTGTGGTGATCATAAGAAGGAAAAGAAGATGAGAGAATTAATTGATAGATGGAGAGCTAATGGTGATTCTGTAGGGGGAGTTATAGAAATTATTGTCTTTGGTGTAAATGTAGGATTAGGCAGTCATATACATTGGGATAAAAAGTTAGATGCAAAACTGTCCCAAGCTCTGATAAGTATTCAGGCTATCAAAGGTATAGAGTTTGGAGCAGGATTTGATATGGCGAGCCTCCCCGGTTCAAAAGTACATGATAAGATTTATTATCAAAAAGAAAAATCAGGCGGAAAATTTTATAGAAAAACAAATAGAGCTGGAGGTTTTGAAGGTGGAATAACAAATGGGCAACCTCTGATAATGCGTATAGTGATGAAACCAATTCCCACCTTAAAAAATCCGCTCCATTCTGTTGACCTTGATAATAAAAAGGAATGTTTTGCGAGCAAAGAAAGGGCTGATGTTTGTGCGGTACCTTCAGCCAGTATTGTGGGGGAAGGTGTAGTAGCTTCAGTTTTAGCCAAGGCTTTTACTGACAAATTTGGTGGTGATAGCATGAAAGAAATAACAAATAACCACAAGAGTTATCAAAGATATATACAGAATTATTAAGGAAGTGATTATGATGAGTTCTGAGGTAAAAATAAATTTGAGAAATGATAATTATCCTATAATAATTGGTAGCCAAAATTTAAAACAAGCAGGAAAGTTAATCAAAAACTTATTACCTGATACAGTTAGGACCTTTGTTATTTCTGATACAAATGTATTTCACATCTACGGTGATAGATTAATTAATAGCTTGCAGGAGTCACAATTAAAACCTAATTATGAGCTTTTGCCAGCCGGGGAGGAAAATAAAAACTTATTAAATGCAAGTAAATTCTATAATAATTTACTTGAACACCAAATGGATAGAAGTTCACTCTTAATTAGTTTAGGAGGAGGAGTTGTGGGTGATCTGGCTGGATTTGTTGCGGCTACTTATATGCGGGGGATTAAATTTGTACAGATTCCAACTACTTTACTAGCTCAGGTTGATAGCAGTGTGGGGGGTAAGGTTGCTGTTAACCATGAAGCTGGAAAAAATCTGATCGGTACTTTTTATCATCCAGAGTTTGTTTTGACTGATGTTTCTACTTTAAAAACCCTACCAAAAGCAGAGATTAATTCAGGCATGGCAGAGGTTATAAAACACGGAATGATACTTGATAAAGATTATTATAATTATATTGAAAACAATTTATCTATGCTTTCGGATTTAAAACCAGCAAATTTAATTCAATTACTAAAGGGATCCTGTATATTAAAAGGAAGAGTTGTCAAAGAAGATGAAAAAGAGAATGGATACAGGAAAATATTAAATTTTGGTCATACTATCGGTCACGCCTTAGAGATCATAACAGATTACAAAGAATATAAACATGGGGAAGCTGTTGCTATTGGGATGGTTTATAATTGTAAACTTGCTCATAAAATGGGTTTATTGGATTATAGTATAATAGATAGGTTGATTACTTTATTAAGCAAAGTAGGTTTGCCTACCTTAATTCCGAAAAAAATAAAAGCTGATCAGGTTTTAAAAGCAATTAGAAAGGATAAGAAATCATATCAAAATAAGATTCCGATGATTTTACCCAAAAATATTGGAGAGGCAATTATAACTAATGAATGGCTTGATGAGGATTTAAAAAGTGTAATTCAAGAAAATTAATAACAGCAAAAAACGGATAACTAATTTATTTATATTAATTATTTTTGTCATTTTTTAAATAAAACTGATCTCTTATTAGTTTACTTAACTATCTTGTTTACCGTTGTTACTAGAATACCAATCATGATGTTTGCATAATTAATATTATCTTTATTGAAGTCAAAACAAAGTGGTCTTAAAAAAAGCAGTGCATGTAATTTTAATGATTGCTGAAGTATGATTTTTTTGTATTTATATCAAATATTTAAGGTACATTAGGCCAACCGAGGGAGTACTTTATATTATATTGTATAAAAAGGTGTGATTAAATTGGATATTTTTTAGATAAATAGTATAATTATAATATGAAGTATAAATTTTTTAAAATATAATCTGGGGAGGTAAACATGTTGAAAAACTGTTTGATTGGTCAATCAGGTGGTCCGACAGCTGTAATTAACGCCAGTTTAAAAGGGGTAATAGATGTTGCAAAAGAATCAAAATATTTTAATAATATATATGGTATGAGATATGGGATTCAAGGTTTATTAAATGGTCAAGTAGTTGATTTAAGTCAAAAGAGTAGCCAAGAGTTAAGATTATTAAAATATACTCCCTCATCAGTTCTTGGCACTTCAAGGTATAAGATTGTGGATTATAATGACAATGATGAAGATTATGTTAAATTATTTAAGTTATTAAATGAATTGAAAATTGGTTTTTTATTTTATATTGGCGGTAATGATTCTATGGATACTGTTTATAAGTTAAACAGATATGCAAAAGAAAAAGGCATTGATATTAAGATAATTGGTATTCCTAAGACTGTTGATAACGATTTATTAGAAACAGACCACTGTCCTGGTTATGGGAGTGCATCTAAATATATTGCTACTTCAGTAATGGAAATTGCCAGAGATAGTAGAGTATATGATATTAAAAATGTACATATTGTAGAAGTTATGGGTCGTGAAAGTGGATGGTTAGCAGCTTCAAGTATGCTAGCTTCTAATGATAAATTATCAACTCCTGATTACATCTATGTACCAGAGATAGAATTTAGTATAAATAAATTTATTAAGGATATTGAAAGGAAGATGAAGGAACAAAAGGCAGTAGTAGTTGTTGTGTCAGAAGGCATAAAAGATAAACATAACAATTATATTTCTGTGGGTAAAAGTACAACTCACGATCATTTTGGTCATAAAAAATTAGGAGGAGCAGCTCCTATGCTTGCCCCCTTTATTAAAGGGAATTTATGTGATCGTGTAAAAGCCATTAAGCTTGATGTTATGCAACGAGCAGCAGCTCACTGTGTATCAAAAAGAGATGCAGAGGAGGCCTATATTTTAGGTGTGAAGGCTGCTGAAGCTGCAATAGAAGGAAAAACAGGCACAATGATTTCTATTAAGAGACTGTCAAGCAATCCGTATAAAGTTGAATATATAGAAACTCCTGTAGGAAATATTGCTAATAAAGTAAAAGTATTGCCAAACAAGTACATAGAAGAAGATAAAAATCAAATTAATAAAAAGTATAAAGACTATGTACTTCCATTGATAAAAGGAGAAGTTAATATTTGTTACAAAGATGGGCTACCTCAATATGCAGAGCTGGACTGTCTAAATAATGAAATTTTGATTAACAGTTAATTTCTTTTTTTCAATTCATACATAATATAAATTCTAATTTCATTTTTTTTTAATTTTTTCATAACTTATTTTTTGTCCTTAAGTAATTTCGATATCGTTTATTTTTACAATCTAAAAATACTCAAAAATTATTAATTAAATATTCAAAATCTTGACAAAACATAATGTACTTGATAAAATAGAGTTAGAAAATTTGTTATAATAACATGACAATTATTGTTGATTGGAAGTGATTTAGATGGTCGAGAAAATAGATAAAGAGAATCCCCTTTCTTTATATTATCAATTAAAACAGATATTAATTAAAATGATAGAAAATAGAAAGCTAACAGAAAATGACAAGTTGCCCACTGAAAAAGAATTATGTGAAAAGTACAATATAAGTAGAGCAACTGTGAGACAGGCATTAAAGGAACTTGAAAATGAAGATTACATATATAAAGTACAGGGCAAGGGTACCTTTGTTTCACCTAAAAGATATCAACAGGATTTATTAAAGTTTTATAGCTTCACAGATGAAATGAAAAAATTAGGAAAGACTCCCACCTCAAAAGTGTTGAAATTTGATATAACCGTTCCCAATAAAAAAATTGCAAGAACTCTTGCTATTAGTAAAGATCAAAAGGTATATAAATTTACTCGTCTTAGATTAGCAGATGATGAGCCAATGATGCTTGAAACAACATACATTCCCTACAATTTATTTAAAGGTATTACAAAGGAAAATTTGGAAATCAACCCACTTTACACTATATTAATAGAGGAATTCGGTGTTACATTTTCTAAAGCAGAAGAAATTTTTAGGCCTACTTTAATGGAAAAAGATGAAGCTGAAAAATTAAACTACATTGAAGGTGCGCCAGCTATATTGTTAGAGCGTATTACCTATAATAGTAGTGATCAAATAATAGAATATACTAAAAGTGTAGCCAGAGGTGATAAATTTAAGTACCATGTTGTACTAGAAAAGTAAAAATTTTACAAAAATATGTCATAATAACATTACAATATAATAAATTATGAAAGGATGAGTAAAAATGGAATATAAGACTGAAACAGAAATCTTTAGTCAATTCAAAGCATTAAACAATACATATAATTACTTTAATGAAAATCAAGATAAGTTTAGTAAGTTTTTTGATGAGAATGTTTTTGATTCTATAACATTTGTAGGTAGTGGATCTTCCTATTTGATTTGCGAATCATCAGAAATAATCACAAAGACAAAGCTTAATATGAATGCGAATGCCCTAGTAGCTGGTGATTTGATGTTAAATTTTCCTCATTATAAGAATTATCTTGAGAATACTCTTTTAGTTGCACCTTCTAGATCAGGCAGCACCACCGAAGTACTCTTGGCAGTGAAAAAGGTAAAGGAAAAATACAATTCCCCTTGTATATCCATAAGTGCGAAAACAGATTCTGAATTATCTAAAATAGCGGATCTTAATATTGAATTACCATGGGCTTATGATGAAAGTGTTTGTCAGACCAGGACTGTTACTAATCTATATACAGCTAGTTTGTTATTAATTAATATAATAAATAATGATCTTTCATTTAAAGATGATATCAAAAAAACAATTGATTATGGTAATATTTATTTAGATGATAATAAAAGAAGATTAGAAGAAGTTGTAGATCAATTTGATTTCGAAAATGTATTTGTATTAGCAGATTCTTTCCTTCAGGGTATAGCAAGTGAAGCTTCTTTAGCCTATAAGGAAATAGCCAGAATAAATTCATATTATAATCACCTTTTAGATGTGAGGCATGGTCCAATGGTTTTAGTAAATGATAAATCATTAATAGTAATGGCCAATAGTCCTTATGGTAAAGAATATCAAAAAGAATTAATTAAAGATTTAAAAGCAAAGAATGCTTATGTTTTGAATAATGGTTTAAGTAGAGAAAAGTTAATCAACTCAGATTTACATATTGAATTTCCAGAAGTTGACTATCCCATAAGAGGTATCTATTTTATTGTTATTAATCAGTTACTTGCATATTATAAAGCAGTTAAAAGCAATATAAACCCTGATCAACCTGAAGGATTAGATTCATGGATAAATTTGAACTAGAAAAAAAATCTTCGGATTACATTATTTTAAGTGACTTTGATGGGACAATCTCAATTCAAGATACGAATAATGAAATATTTGAAAAATACGGTGATCAATATTCATATATTATAGAAGACGAACTTAAAAAAAACTTAATATGTGATCGTGAGGCTTTAAAACAACATTACAGCCGACTTGATTTAAATAAGCAAGAGTTTTTAACTTTTATAGAAAATAATATCAACTTAGATCCATATTTCAAAATATTTTATAGGAATATCAAAAATAGAGATCTTAATTTTGCAATTGTTAGTGGGGGATTTTTGGAATATATTAAACTTACTTTAAAAAAAGAAGGAATTAACTATAAAGATAAAATTTACGCTAATCGACTTGATTTTGATGGTAATGATGTTAGTCCGATATTTTTACATGATGTAACAAAATGTAATGAGGTATTTGGTCCATGTGGAAATTGCAAATATAAGATATTAAAAAAATATTCACATAAAAAAATAATATATATCGGTGATGGTTTAACAGATAGATGTGTTGCAACTGATTCGGATTATTTATTAGTTAAAAAGGATAGTATTTTACAAAATTATTGTGATAAAAACAAAATAGAATATCAGATATTTACTTCTTTTAAAGACGTGGATGCAATTTTTGAAAAGCTCATAGATTAAAAAAAGGAGGAGGTGATATACCTGAACAAATTTTAAATTTCTTATAAAAAAAAGGAGGATAAAAATGCTAAAAAATAAAAAACTATTATTATCTCTAACTGTATTGATGAGTATATTTTTATTAAGTTCTGCAGTTGTTATGGCACAGGATTCATTTGTTTATTGGTCTATGTGGGAAAAAGGAGAGCCTCAACAACAAGTTATAGAACAGGCTATTAAAGATTTTGAAGAACAATATGATGTTACAGTAAATGTTAACTGGACAGGCCGTGATGTTGTAACAGCTCTGAAACCAAGATTATTAGCTGGAGAAAATATTGATATGACTGACCAATCTGGAGAGGAATTATATGGTGGGTTAGTTGCTAATGATGTAGCTGGGACTATGAATGATGTTTTAGAAATGAAGGTTCCCAATGAAGATGCAACAGTAGAAGATGTGTTAATTAATGAATCATATGGTGCATATGTGAGAGAAGATGGTTCCTTATACATCATACCATATAACTTTATAACTTCAGCCTTTTGGTATGACAAAGGTCTTTTTAATGATCTAGGAATAGAAGTTCCCACAACTTGGGATGAATTTTTGCAAATGGCTGAAATGCTTAAAGAAAACAATTTAGATCCAGTAGCTTATGGTATCCAAACGGATGTTTATCGGGGATATTTCCCTTATCAAACGGCTGAAAGAATACTGGGAAAAAATGCTTTAAATAATGCCGCTTCAGATCCTACAGGAGAGCTTTTTGAAGATCCTCGCTGGGAGAGAGTGGGAGATATTCTATATCAATTTAGTAAAGAAGGTAAGAATTTATTGATGCAAGGGTATGAATCTAGTGTATATCCTGCTCCACAAATGGACTGGATAATGGGTAGAGCTGGTACCTTCTATTGTGGTACTTGGATACCTGTAGAAACCAAAAATGCAGCTGGTGAAAACTTTGAATATGGTGCATTTAAGTATCCTACATTTGAAGATGGTGATGGAGATCCCACAGCTGTAGAAACTTATCCGATTGGATTTAATGTATTGAAGGATTCAGAAAATTCTGATCTAGCCAAGAAATTTGTCGCGTTTTTCTTACAAGAAAAATATGCAGAACAATGGGTAGCAGATACTAAGAATATGACTCCTCGCGCAGGCATAGCTGCTCCAGCAGAACTGAAAGATGCCAAAGCACTTCTTGATAATGCCAATTCTACTTTTAGACTTAATGATGGAATACAGGCAGATTATCCAGAATGGTATGCTAATGTATTTTTACCATTAGCTTCTGATATATTATTGGGAGAAATTGATGGTGCAGAATGGGCAGAAGAAATGAGAGCAGAAACAGTTAAATTCTGGAAAAATAGAGAATAAGTGATAAATTAGATTCGTAAATATAGTCAATAATAAAGGCTGGCCTGAATAAGATAACAATGGTTGAACATTTATATTTCAAAAAATATTTATTCAGGCCAGTTTCATTGCAGGAACCAAAAAAAACAAATAGGCAAGGAGGGCTGATAATGGAATATCGCAGTAGTATATTCAAAAAAAGATATAAAAATTTTATATTGATATCCACAATTCCGGTTGTCACTTTTTATGTTATTTTTATGATTTTCCCTATAGTACAATCTTTATATTATAGTTTATTTAAGTGGTCTGGTTTTACTTCTTACAAACAGTACATAGGATTAAAAAATTACATTGATCTAACAGGCGATTCATTATTTTTACAATCGGTTTTAAATTCTTTTAAGTATGTTATCTTTGGTTCAATCATAATTATTGCAATAACATTGATGTTCACTTATGTTATTTCTAATTACAAATCCAAAAAGTTGAAAGACTTAGTACAGATGATATTATTTGTCCCCAACACTATTTCTCCAGTTGCGCTAGCTCTTTTATGGGGATTTATTTTAAATACTAGGTGGGGATTATTAAATGGTGTTTTAGATAAAATAGGTCTTGATTTTTTACAGAGGGGTTGGCTAGGAAATGACTATATTTTTGGTGCCGCTCTGTCTTTACTGGTTTGGATCCATGTGGGTTTTTTTATTGTTATGTATATAGCTGCAGCAGATCGTATACCAACAAGTTTATATGAGTCTGCTAAATTAGATGGTGCATCTAGTTGGAAACAGTTTACTAAAATTACCATTCCATTAATAAAAGATGTTATCGAAACAAGCCTAGTGCTCTGGACAATTTTTTCATTCAAAATATTTGGATATCTTTATGTTTTTGGAGCTGGTGGAGCCGGAGCAGATGCGCCACCTCCTGTGAGAAATATATCTGTACAACTATTTTTAACAGCTTTTGGGAAAAGAACCCCTATTAATAGGTTAGCTTATGCTAGTGCAATGGCTATTATACTTTTGATATTAGTTGCTATTTTAGTATATGTAATAAGAAACCTTCTAATGTCTGCTGAAACTATTGAATATTAAAGGAGGTATAACTTATATGAAATTTAAATTTTCCGAAATTCCAAAATATCTAATAAATTTGTTTTTGATTTTTTGGATAGGATTTTCTTTATTTATGTTTTTTTGGTTAATACTATCTTCATTTAAAACCACCAGAGAAATATATATGGGAGTTTGGACAATGCCCAGTAATATTAGTCTTGATAACTATATCAGGGTCTTAACTGATTTTGGTTTATTGCGTTTTATGGTAAATAGTTTGTTTGTTGTTACTATTTCAACGGTTTTAGTTTTAGTCTTATCTGCGCCAATTGCTTATGTCCTTAGTAGACTTAAATTTTTTGGCTCCTCATTTATTTCAATGGGTTTTATAATTGGAATTGGTATACCTATTCAAACAATTTTTATTCCACTTTATCTAATGATGAGTGGGATGAGTTTAACTGATTCTTATCTGGGATTAATTTGGTTATATACTGTGACCTCCCTTCCCTTTACAATTTATCTATTAATGGGATTTTTTAAAACTATTCCATCTACATTAGAGGATGCTGCTCGAATAGACGGGGCAACTGCAACGCAGAGTTTTTTAAAGATTATGCTGCCAATGGCCCGTTCGGGTTTAATTTCAGCTGGAATATTTGTTTTTGTAATGTTATGGAAAGAGTTTTTATTAGCCCTGGTATTTATTAGTACAGAAAATTATAAGACAATTTCTTTGGGACTTTATTCTTTAATAACAAAATTAACTTATACAGGAGATTGGGGCGGATTATTTGCCGGTGTTGTTCTAGTAATATTGCCTTCTATAATTTTTTATAGTATTTTAGCCAGAAAATTCATTGCCGGATTAACTGTAGGAATAGGTAAAGGATAAGATCGGGAGGATAAGAAATGAATAACAGAGAAAGATTTTTTAATCTACTTAACGATAAAGAGATTGACAGAACACTATTTTTCCCGGACATTACAACCTGGTATGAAAATTCCAGAAAGAATATCGGTGATGAAGAAATTTTTGGGCCGGGAGTATATATTCCTGATGGAATTGACTTTCATAAAAGGAAAAGTAATTTAAATAATCAATTCTCCAGTTTAACATTTCTGGATTATTACAGAAAATATGATTGGGGGTTACCGGTTCATATTTATGATTGGTATAGAGAAGAATATACAAATGGGGTTGAAAAAATATCAAAGCGTGAAGGTAGAAGAAAATATATAAAATTTAAAACACGTATTGGTGAAATAAGTAGAACTCTAACGATGGGTGCTGAAGGGTCTTGGGTTCCTACTAAATTTTTTGTACAGGAATATTCAGATCTAAAAATATTAAAAGAAGTATTTAAAAACAGAGAGATTATTCCTGATTATAGTAATATAAAGAGATTTCTTAAAGAAACCCAAGGTTTTGGTGTATGTGATGTAGTAATTTGGCGTTCCCCATTTGGTAAGCTAGTACATGAATTCATGGGATTTGAAGAAGTTGTATATGGTTTACATGATCCAGAAAAGAAAAAAATAATTCTAGATTTTTTAGATTTTCTTAAGATGCATGATTTAAATGTTATTAAATGTGCAGCAAAATCACCTGCTAAAATTGTAATAATTTCAGACCATGCTGATGAGACGTTGATTTCACCGCGTCAATATGAACAGTACTGTATTCCCTACTATCAAGAAGCTTGTAAAATTTTACATGATCACAATATGTATGTTTCTACTCATCTAGATGGAAACTTTAAACACTATTTTCCCATATTACATGATACTCATTTTGATTTGCTGGATGGATGTACACCAGCACCCATGTTCAATTATAAAGTGGAAGAATTAGCTGATTTAGTAAATGATGATCTACATGCTTATTGTGGTGTGCCTTCTACTTTATTTACCCAAGAATTACCCACTCAGAAATTAGTTGATTTTGGACTTAGAATAGCTAAGTCTTTTAATAGAAAAGTAATTGTTAACATCGGTGATATATTACCTCCAAGGGGGGATATAAAACAGGTAATAGAAGTTGGTAAAGCTATCATGGATTATTAATTAGGAGGGCTATAAATGGAGGAAGTAAAGTATTATAAAGAAAAGCAGAAAATTAAAACCTATCAAATTAAAGAACCTGACATCAATCCCTTTATAAGTGAATACCTGGGTAGTTTAATGTTTTATCCCTACCCATTAAAAAATAATATAGAGGATAAACCAGAAGAAAAAGAATATGAATTATTTACAATTGAAAATAAGTATTTTAAAATTAAAGTGTTGCCAGAACTGGGAGGAAAACTTTATTCAGCGTTTGATAAACGAAGTGAGGAGTATATTTTTTACAAAAATCCAGTTATTAAGCCCCAACTGGTAGGTTGTACTGGAGCATGGACTTCTGGAGGAATAGAGTTTAACTTTCCAAATAGGGGACATCGTCCAAGTGTCACTGATTATACTGACACAATATTTAAAAAATATGAAGATGGATCAGCCTCTATAATAATTAGTGAAGTTGGGATGATAGCCTGGATGAGATTTTCTGTTGAGTTAAAATTATATCCTAAAAAGGCTTATGTAGAACAGATTGTCAGGATGTATAATCCGAATAATTACAAAGATTCCTACTATTTTTGGTCAACGAGCGCAGAGCTGGAAAAGGAAGGGTTAGAATTTAGATTTCCTTTCTTGTGGCATATCGAAGAGGAAGAAAGAGAAAAATACCTCTGGCCTCTACCAGGAGACAGCCCATTTGCAGCTGAGGGTGTTGATTTAAGGTTCAGTGATACTATGAAGCCCTTCACTTTACCATTTGGTAGTGAGGTTTTAAAAGATTACATGGGCCTATATTATCCTAAAGAAGATAATGGAGTTGTTCATGTAGCAGACTTCCGTGAAGTTCCTGGTAAAAAAGTTTGGTCATGGGGACAGGCCAGCGCTGGTATCAATTGGTGTAAGAGATTGACAGATAATGATGATCGTTATGTAGAGCTGCAGGCTGGCGCGGTAGAAACACAAAATGAATTTAATTATATTGAGCCACATAACAAAGTTGAATATAAAGAATATTGGTTACATTCTAATAATAATGGGCGCCTTTGTGCGGCCAGTAAAGAGGTTATCTCATCTTATAAAATTGAAGATTCAAAAATAAAATTTCGTTTTATTGCTACAGATAAATTTGATGGAATCAAATTTAAGCTCTTAATAGGTGATAATGAAGAATATAGTAAAATAATTGATTTAGATCCCATAAATAATGTTGAGCTAGATGTACCATTTTCTAAAAAAGATTTAAATCAGGATATTACGTTCATATTGCAAAATGAAAAAGATATACTTTTAAGCGAAACTATCCTTGATAGTAATGATGCAATAGATATGATTGAAGAAGAACCCTATATTAGTGAAGATGAAAAAAGAATATCTGATATGTCTCAAGGTAATCAGCTGGAGAAAAAGAGACATTATAATAAAGCAATAAAATATTATAACAAGGTAATTGAAGAAAATCCGGATTATATTGAAGCTTATCTTAAAAAAGCCACCTGTCTTATAAAGAAAAGAAAATATAAAAAGTCTTTAAAGACATTGGAAAACATAAGAAGAGAAAATCCTGAAAATGTTTCATTAAATTATTTATATGGACTTACCCTATGGTACAATGATAAACATCATAAATCAGTAAAATATCTATATAAAGTACCTAATTCTTCTAACCTTTTTCCCGCCGCAAATTATTTGATAGCATTATACCTCATATACAAAAATGAATATAAAAAGGCATTAAATAAAATAAAATATTCTATTAAGCATTTTCCACATCATTATAAAAGCAACCAACTAATGATTTATGTTTTATATAAGATGGGCAAGACAAATCAAGCAGGTGATGTTTTAAATAGATATTTAGAAAATGACCCTTTAGATTATATAGCGGTTTATTTAAAATCTATAAATCAAGAAGATACTCAAGATAAAGATATTATTTTGAGAGCCAAACAGAATGTGTATAATATATTATCTTTCTTTGATGAATTAAAAGACTGGGGTAAATGTGTTCAACTAATAGAGGATTATGAAAAATCTTGTAAAAACTGTGATAAATTATTAACCAGTTATTTAATATATTATAAAAATAAATTAAGACTAGCTAACAATTCTCTGCTGGCCAAAAAATTAAATAATATATCATTAGATTATATCTTTCCCAATCATGATATAGATTATAAAATACTAAAATCCATAAAAGCACAGTCTAAAAAAGCAAAGTACCTTTTTGGTCTTATACAATATAGAGCAGAGAATTTTGATAGTGTTAAAAAGAATTGGGAAGAATTAGTAGATAGTAACTTTAATTATTCAGTTATTTACAGAAATTTATCTTATTACTATCAAAAGTATGAAGATAACTATGAAAAATCAGTTGAATATGCAGAAATAGGTTTTGACAAAAAGCCTTTCAATGATGATTTCTTTAAATTATTATATGATGGTTATAAAAAATTGGGTCAAAAAGAAAAGATTAAAAATCTATTAACTGCAATAGAGGATTTTGAAAACAAATCCGAACCATGTATGAGAGTTTGGATAGATATGTTAAATTATTATAATCAACATGAAAAAGCAGTAGAAGTATTAGAAAAAACAAACTTCAAAATATATGAACATGACCCAGAAAATCTAATACCCTATCCTAAAATATATAAAGAATCTTACTTAGGATTATCGCAAAAAAATATGAGTAATAATGATTATAAATTGGCATTGAATAATGTTCAGAAGTGCCTTGCAATGGAGAAAAAGCATGAGGAGAAATTTGCTGAAATCTATTTTTATGCTGCAGTAATAAATGAAAAATTAGGAGACTTTTCAGAAGCTATAAATTATTATAACAAAATTATAGAAGAAGACATAGATGAAGAAGATAAAGAAAACTATAAATTTTATGTTAAAGCTGCAAATAGAATTGTAAAATTAAACTGGATAGGAATTCAATAAAATAAACAAATAATTATAAGTGCAGACTGGATGAATTGGATTAATTATAATATTAAGCTATAAGGTATTTATGAAAGATTAAATGAGTATTTCCAGTTCATCCAGAAAAATATAGTATAAAAAGATATTAAGATATTATTTTAAAAAAAGATAAGGAAAGAAAATATAAAATACTACTTTTTAAAAAATTTATGTGAATGATGTTGTTGAAAATATGGATAATTATGTACAAATATCTTTAAGTTTATTGGAAAAATAAGGGCGACTGATAAAATAAAATCTCACAATATTTTAATTAGAAACTGATAAAGTAGCGATCTTTATATTGTTAAAAGGAAGGAGTATAATATGTATTATTTAGGTATTGACGGTGGTGGGACAAAAACGGCTTTTATTCTTATTAATAGTGAAGGAGAAATAGAAGCGTATAATGTAAAAAAATCTTGCCACTATATACAGGTAGGACTTGAAAATTTTAAAAATGTATTAGAAGAAGGAATCAAAGAATTATGTCAAAAAGCTGGTTGTTCTATAGAAGATATAGAATATTCATTTTTGGGATTACCGGGTTTTGGAGAAAACAAAGATGATGTATTAAAATTAGAAAACTGTGTTGAAAATATATTAAATTCTCAAAACTTTAAATGTGGAAATGACGTAGAAGCTGGTTGGGCAGGTTCATTAGCCTGTGAGCCGGGTATAAATATTGTTGGCGGAACAGGTGCTATAGGTTTTGGTAAAGATGATTATGGTAAAACAGCTAGGGCCAGTGGCTGGGGTTATTTTTGTGGAGATGAAGGGTCGGCATATTGGCTTGGTAAAAAGCTGATTTCTTTGTTCGGAAAAGAAGCAGATGGCAGATTAGAAAAAACTCCGATTTATAAAATTGTTAAAAGTAAGTATGATCTTAAAAGAGATTTGGATTTTATTTCAATTGTTTATGATAAATTAGAAATGAAAAGAGATCAAATTGCTTCTCTAGCCCCCCTTTTATATCAGGCAGCTGAACAGGGTGACCAGCATGCAATTGATTTGTATAAACAAGCAAGTTATGAACATAGTTTAACTGTGAGAGCAATAACAAAAAAACTTAATTTTGATTCAAATAAAAAAATATTAGTATCATATTCAGGTGGTGTATTTAAAGCGGGTAATTATATATTAGAGCCCTTTAAGATTTTTATGGGTACAAATAAAAAATTAATTACACCCAAATTATTACCTGTAACAGGGGCTGCCCTCTTTGCCCTTGAATTATCAGAAGAAAAAAAAGATCAGAAGCAAGATGATTATAATTATATAACCAAGCGGTTACAAAAGGAAGAAAACAAAATAAAAGGAGGTCAAATTAATGCCTCTAATTAATCCGTTAGATCTACTCAAAGAAGCAAGTAAAAATGATTTTGCTATTCCGGCTTTTAATGTTCATACTATGGAAATGATTCAAGCTGTTGCAGAAAAAGCTGCAGAAATGAGAGCACCTGTTATTATACAAACTACTCCCGGCACCTTAAGGCATGCGGGTATAGCTTATATTGTTTCAAATGTAAAAACAGCAGCAGAAAAATACAATATACCAATTGCTCTACACTTGGACCACTGTTCTGATTATAATATTGTGATTAAATGCATAAGAGGTGGTTATACTTCTGTAATGGTAGATGGTTCAATGTTACCATATCAGGAAAATGTTAAACTGGTTAAAGATGTTGTTAAGGTGGCTAAAGCAGTAGATATTGCTGTTGAGGGTGAAATAGGTAGAATCGGGGGCACAGAAGATAATATAAGTGTTGATAATAAGAAAGAAAATTTAACTACTCCAAAAGAAGCTAAGAAGTTTACAAGAGATACGGGAATAAATTCTTTAGCAGTTGCAATTGGTACAGCTCACGGCGTATATAAGGGAGAACCCAAACTAGATTTTAAAAGATTGATAGAGATTAAAAACGAAGTAAATGTGCCTTTAGTATTACATGGAGCTTCAGGAGTACCTGAAGAGAGTGTAAAAAAGGCTATTGAAAAAGGAATGACAAAAATAAATATTGCCACTGATTTGAAGATTCCTATGACAGAGGCCATAAAAAAATATTTTAAAGAAAATCCAAAATTGAATGATCCTCGTAAATATCTTGGAGAAGGGAAAAAAGCGGTCAAACAGGTCTTAGAAGAAAAAATTAAATTATGTGGAGTGGTTGGTTTGTTAGATAGGTAGGAGGTATAATATGATATTATCAATTACCATGAACCCTTCCATAGATAAGGTATACTTGGTAGAAAATTTTTCTATAGGGAGTGTATTTAGGACAAAAGATTATACTGCTACTGCCGGTGGGAAAGGATTGAATGTTGCAAGAGTTGTAAAAGCGATGAATTTTGATATTATAGCCAGTGGTCTTTTAGGTGGATTATCCGGTCGGTTTATTAAAAACAGATTAGATGATTTAGACATAAAAGATAAATTTTTGAATATTTCAGGAGAGACCAGGACTTGTATCAATATAACCGATAATATGAATAACAAGACAACAGAAATATTGGAATCAGGACCTGAAGTCAAAGGTGATGAGATTGATAAATTTCTAAAAAATTATCGATCTCTTGTTGATGAAGCAGAGATAATAATTTCTTCTGGAAGCTTACCTAAGGGTTTATCTAATGATTTTTATAGAGAGCTAATCAAAATTGCTAACTGCAAAAAAAAGAAATTTATACTAGATACCAGTGGCAGATATTTAAAGGAAGCAATTAAAGAAAAACCATACATGGTTAAACCTAATCAAGAAGAGGTAAATAATTTATTTGATATTAATTCCAATAATATTGAGGACTTTATTCAGCCACTAATTGAATTTAAAAAAATGGGAATTAAAATGCCTGTTATTACTTTGGGTAGGCAAGGATCAGTGGGGTTAAATAAAAACAATATATATCATTTTAAAGCCCCTAATGTTGAAGCTGTAAATGTTGTTGGTTCTGGAGATGCTTTTGTGGCAGGATGTGCAATTGGATTATTAAAAGATAACTATATTCAGACCATGAAATTAGCAATGGCTTGTGGTGTTGCAAATACACTTTTTATACAAACAGGAAAAGTAACTAAAAAGAAAGTTAATTATTATAAAGATAGAATTAAAGTTGAAAAAATTTATGAATTATAGGATGATAATAATGTATATTGTTATTAAGAGCCCAAAGATGGGGTGAATAAAATGAAACTTATCAAAAATGTAGACATTGTTTTGCCAGAGAAAATTATCAAAGAGGGTTTAATAGAATTTGACGAGAAGATTCAAAAAATATATAAGATAGATGATTTTGATATTAATCAATTTGATAAAAGAAATTATGAGATAATTGATGGTAAAAGAGGATATTTAACCCCTGGTTTTATTGATATCCACATTCATGGTACACATGGAAAAGACACCATGGATGCTACTTATGATGCAGTTGATACAATAAGCAAAAATATTATAAGATCGGGAGTTTCACATTTTTTACCTACTACAATGACAATGGCAGTTCAAAATATTCACAAAGCACTTAAAAATATTCAACTTCTAAAAGACAAAGAATTAACAGGAGCACAGATATTAGGAGTTAATGTGGAAGGGCCATTTTTAAATAAAAAGAAAAAAGGTGCACAACCAGAAAAGCATATATCAGATCCTGATCTAGATTTATTAAAAGATTATCGAGATATTATTAAACTAGTTACTTTAGCTCCCGAGAAGCCGGGAGCAGAAGAATTTATTAAATTAATGAAAAAATGGGGGGTTGTTACCTCTGTAGGTCATTCTGCAGCAACGTATAACGATATTAAAAAAGCGTATAGCTGGGGTTTGTCTCATGTGACACATTTATTTAATGGAATGGTTGGTTTGCATCATAGGAAGCCAGGCATCATAGGTGCTGCTTTAACTACCGATATGACTGTCGAAATAATTGCTGACTTAATACACTTAAGCCCAGTGATTTTAAACTTGGTAACCAAATATAAAAGTGAAGATGAAATTATATTAATAACAGATTCAATGAGAGCGGCAGGATTAGATGAAGGGGAATATAGCCTGGGTGGTCAAAAAGTAATAGTAAAAGATGGTGAAGCTAGATTGCCAAGTGGTTCTTTAGCAGGTAGTACTTTAACTTTAAATAGGGCTGTAAGAAACATGTTTAACAATAGTGATTTAAGTCTTAGTTCAGTTATTAAAATGGTTACATTGAATCCAGCTAAATTATTAGGCATTGATAATTGCAAAGGAATTATTCAAAGTGGTTATGATGCAGATTTAACATTATTGGATAAGAATTTTGAAGTCAAAAAGGTTTATATAAAAGGAAATAAAAAATTCTAATCAGATAAATTGTTTACAATTTTATTTTTTATCAATTTTTAAAAATAAATTACCAAGTCTTGTAACATTAAAATAGTTAAATGAAATTTTCGAGTTAAGTGAATATTAAATATAGAATTTATTAAATTTCAGAACATATTATTTGGTATTATCAAAATAAATTGATTCAAAGAATGAAAAAAGTTTGCATAACTTCTAATTAAAAATAATATATTTTATTGTAACCACAGGTTATTCTTTTGATCTTTTTAACCTGTGGTTATTTATTTAGAAGCACGATATATATATCACCTATAAATAATATAACAGCTTTGAACTTATGTGAAGTGGATAAAACTACAATTATTCCTTTTGGTTTTATAGGAATACTAACAAAAACTAATAAATTAATATGTCTTTCATTTATCTAAAGTTATTATCATTTCAGGCTAATTTGATTTCGAAATTTTAAAATATTTATTTTATATAAGTTCTTAATTATTGCAAGATAGTTGTAATTAATATGATTAGTATTTACAGGAATAAAAGAGCAGAGTATATATGGATAAAGAACATTTTGTTTTTCTAGATCCTTTTGAGTTAATATTTATAACTAAATCTTGTATATTATTTTATCATAATGATAATAACCGAACTCACTATAATTACTGATAATAAAACCAGATTACTGTTAAAGTTTAATTCTATAATATTGAAAATGAATAGTTTCAGCTTCATTACTACATTTACGACATATTGATTTAAATCTTTTATCTGTAATAACTGTGGTAAAAGGTCTTATATTTTTATTAACTTAAAAGTAGGAACAAAGTCAAGCTATCAATTTTAACTTGCTTAAAATAAAATAAAAATGATATACTCAACTTGAATTCAAGTAAATTTTTAATCATATATTTTATCTAAATAGATTTCAAAGGTTTTTAAGTTTATGTTCTTTTATTTGATTATAGTCAAATAATATGAAAAATATCTATTGATTAAAATTTGTCCTTGCTCATGATAACTTTGTGAAAAACTATATTATTTTATACTACCGCATATTTTTGTATTTTCGCTTTTCTTAAATAAATAATTTGTTTTGCGGTAAAAATAAATGATTAAGTATTGATAGTAATATGTTGTTTATTTTCAGCAATGAATCGATATATATCTTGGTAATAAATGTTGTGTATTATTTATTAGGAGGGTTTAAAAATGTTTAAAAATAGGGTAGTTTTTGTTTTATTTGTTTTACTGATATTATTATTATGGAATGGCAATAATTATGTTTTGGCTGAATATAGGGGAGGACTTAATTCTATTGCTCTTGAATTTTATAAATCCGGAGATTTAAAAACAGCTATTGATAAATTGGGAAAAATAGAAAGTTCTTTTAATGAACAAGACAGCTATAATTACTATGTATTTAGGGGAGAGATGGAGCTATTAATTGGCGAGATGAAGGAAGTTATGGATCAAGAAGAAGCAGAGGAAAACTTTTCTGTGGCGAGAGACTATGGAAAAAAAGCACTTGAAGAGAAGCAAACTTTTTTGGCTAAAAGAATTCATTATGAAAGTATCACCAGATTATTTAATTATCGGGGTGTATTTTTTATATTTAATAATTACAAAGAAGCTGATGATTTATTAGATGATTTGCTTTTGCAAAATCCAGAAGATGAAATGGTTTTGTTACTCCAAGCTATTTATTATGTGGATTCTCCTGATATAGCAGGTGGTGATAAAACTAAAGGTAAGGAAATATTAAATGATATTAAGGAATTCGACGATCCTGTTTTTAATTTTATTGCCTCCAACAAACTATGGAGAATATACAAAGATGAAGGTGATGAAAAAAAGGCTAATGATAATATCAAGTATGCAGAAAAAATATTTCCAGGTAGTCCACTGGTCGGTAAGTTATATTAATTTAAAAGCATATTTTAACATATAAGCCAAGGAGAATATGTTATAAATGATGAAATATATTTCATTACATAAATTAATATTTTCTGGAAAGCTTATAGTAGTAAATGATTATGGTAATGCAGAAATGTTGAGTAGGACAACATAAAAATGTACAGTTTGGCAAATGAAAAATCTCTTACAAATATTCCAATAAATAATATAACTTTTAAGCATACTACCAAATATACGAGGAGTTTGAGAAAGCATGATAGCAAGGGCTCAAATAAATTATATCAGAAGTGCATCTGATATTAAGGAGGAAAAACAATTTAAAATAGTTAAGAATTTAGGTATTGAGATAAGAAATGTAAAAATATTTACTAAGCCTGAAAAATATTATCAAAAGCATGATTTGAGTGATATTATTAGTTTGCTATAAAGATGATATCAAAATTATTTTAGAGCTAAATTTTCATTTATATCTGGTATTCTGTGCCAATATTTTAATTTATCTAAAACAGCCAGGAAAACTCCATCCAAGCTACTATATTGGGTGGAGATGAATTGGTTATGAAACAAAAGCAATAATGTCGAATATAACAGTCCATTTAAAAGTTGACTAGATAATCTAAATAATTTTTTATATATAATTTCAATAATTTAAATTAATAGCATTTTATTGTTTATTCATTAACAACATTTTCTTTCCATGTTCCTTTTTTAAACC
>Ga0209925_1000292_pt1 | contig 27102 bp, 20 predicted proteins | sample SalPonR2_A_D1_MG_FD_185702 | JGI IMG/M metagenome (GOLD analysis project Ga0209925, IMG submission 185702) | Salt pond soil microbial communities from South San Francisco under conditions of wetland restoration - Salt Pond MetaG R2_A_D1_MG... ... | reverse complement strand
TTTAAGTTTTTCCAAGGTAATGGCTATTGATGGTAGTGAAATTAAAGTTGACTTAAATAAAGAAGCCCAGATGATGAATCAATCACAACAGTTAGCTTTAGGAGCTAGTATCTTAGGTGCAGCTGTATTAGGTCCTGTTGGTCTTATTGCCGGCTACTTTGTGAAAGGTAAAGAAGAGGAATTACCTAAAGGATCCGAAATATTTGTACAGTCTGTAAGTAATCAGAATGTTTATGGACTAAATTTTGAATAAATTAAATAAAAAGAAATTAATTATGATAGACCTATTTAGCATTGCTAAATAGGTTTATTTTATGGTCATATAAGCTAATAGAGGAGGCAGCTAATGGAAAGATATAAATATATTACAATTATTTTAATATGCTTTATTTTTATCTTTTCAATGCCTCTATTAGCCCAGGAAGAGGAAGTACTTATTGAAAATATTGGTGAAAATGCTTCTAATATAGAGGCTGATAAGATATATATTAATACTCATAAAAAAGAAATAAATGCAGTAGGTAATGTTAGATTTACCAATCAAGAGTTAGATATATTAGCAGATAGATTAGTATTTAAATATAATGAGCAGTTAATTACTGCTTTTGGGGATCCAATTAGTTTAAAATACGGAGACCGGATTTTAAAAGGGAAAAGTTTAACCTTAGATTATGAAAAAGAAGTAGCTAATATTTCACAGGCTGAAGTTGATATAGATAAGTTTAACTTTAAAGGAGATAATATTGAGTATTTACAAGGTGAAAATCCTAATATAATATTAGACAATGCTTTTTATACAACCTGTGTAATGGAAGATCCTCACTATCATTATACTGCTAGTTCTATTAAGTATTATCCAAATGATAAAATTGTAGGCAGGAGTATCGGTTTATGGTGGGGAGAGACAAGATTAATTACTTTACCCCGTTATGTAGTTAATGTAGAGACTGATGAAAATGGTACTCCCGTGATTAGTAATACTTTTCCAGTCCCTAATTTAGGATTCAACGGGGAAGATGGATTTTTTATTGAACTTCTATATCCTTATGAAATAACCCCTAATAACTATGGTAGATTACATTATTTAAGAGAAAATAAGAATAATATGAGTCTTGATTTGAACCACAAATATAAGATAAGTGAAAACAAAAAGATATTTTTTGACTATAATGAGCAGAAATACTTAGACGATGATGATATTTTGAATGAAGAAAAATACATACAGCTTGGTTTTGACCATAAAGTAAATAAGAATGTTAATTATCGGGTTTACATAAAAGAATATGAACAAATGTTACCCATATCGGAAGCAGTTAAAAAGACTTTATTTAACCTGAATTTAACCTACATACAGGATAGATACAGTATAAATACTGAAGTTGGTTATGATTTTAGAAGTGACCAGAGAAATGAAAAGTTAAGTACTAATTATAATAATAAGAATTTAAGTGGAGAAACATATAATGAATTTGAAAATGAAAAGTTAGATAAAGAAAAGTATGTAATAAAGCAGAAGTTTGATAAATATAATTGGGAGCTTAAATATCTTAAAGGTTATGATACAGACTACTTACCTTATGGTAAGTTTGTATATAATTTAAATAAAAATCTAGATTTTAGTGTAGGTTATGGACTGATAGCTGAAGGTGTTAATAGGCAACATAAAATAGATTATGGCCTTGATTATAATAAAAATATAAAGCTCAAAGACAATCTTAATATTGATTTTATTCAAAAGATAAAACAGGTAGATTATCAAAAGACCAATGACTGGTTAACAAATTATGAAACTACAGTTTATTTAAATATGAATAAACGGTTATCAAAACAACTTAATTTCAAACAGAGAATCGGATATAATATAAAATATAGGGAAGGTAAACCCCTCTTTGATATTGATGATATAGATCCTGACAAGGTAGTAATATCCAATACAGAGTTTGGTCTATATTATCCGCAAGATAAAGAACACTGGAAATTAAATCTTGATTTAAAGTACTCTCTTCCAGATGAAGAATTTGATACTCAAAAGATTGGCATAACACATGAATATGATTGTTACAGCTATCAAATAAACTATAACTTCAAAGATCAATCTTTAGGATTTGAATTTAGTTTTATTAATTAAATATAAGATAAAGGTGGGATACTTTGCAGAAATTCACTCTACTACTTGTTCTAATAGTTCTATGTTTTACTTTACCAGTCCAGGCTGATTTTGAGTTAAGCGGCAAGATAGAAAGAGGTAATAATACCTATATTTCCAATCAGGATTTGGCGGAAGATAATATCGTAGATTTCTATAACTATGATAATGTATGGCTTAAGTTAAAAAATAAGTTAGACTATCCAAACTATTATTATATTAAAGTTAAGTATTATCAAAAATTTTATGAAGATGAGAGTTCTTATGATAATCGCACTTTAGATTTAATTGGAAACTATACCCAGGAATTTAATGAGGTGTTTAGAAACAAATTTAAGTTGAGTTTAAAAGACAAAAAGTATATTAATAATAAGGATAGTTCTTATTCATCGTATTCTTTAAGCTATCAGTTTAGACATCAGGTTAATGATAAAAATCAGTATACCTTTGATTTAAAAAGAAAAGAATACTCATATATGAATAATAAGAGTAAAGACTATCAAATTAACACCTATCAAATAGAATGGCAAAGAGATGTTAATGATAAATTCGAGTTAGAATTTGGCTATCAATTGACAAATAAAGAACATTATTACAGAACAGAAGCTAGTGACAAAGTTGCTCACAAGTATTCTATAGATTTCAATTATGATCTTTAGTTGAAAAAAATTCGCATATTTCTGTAAAAATTTACTTTATTTTGATAGAATATAAGTTAGAGCAATTAATTAGCGCTCTTGAGGAGGAAAAAATTTTGTTAAAAAATAACAAAATTGATGATACAGCCATAATATCTGATTCAGTTGAATTAGGAGAAAATGTCGAAATTGGCCCCTATACAATTATTGAAGAAGAAGTTGAAATAGGGGACAACACAAAAATTGGAGCTAACTGCCATATCCAGGGCTGGACCAAAATCGGTGAAGATAATAATATAGATAACTATGTTACAATTGGTTTTCCACCCCAAAATATTGGTTATGACGGCAGTAAGACCTATGTGATTATTGGAGACAATAATCAAATTGGTGAATATGTTACCATACATAGGGGTACTACAGAAGGTCGGGGAGAGACAAAAATAGGTGATGATAATACCTTTAAAGTTTATTCCCATGTGGCCCATGACTGTAATTTAGGCAATAATATTACCTTAGAAAACTATGTAAACTTAGCAGGTCATGTTACCATCTATAATGATGCCTACTTAGAAAAGATGGTTGGCGTCCATCAATTCGTAAAAATAGGTAACTTAAGCCGGATTGAAGCTCATTCAAAGTTGATAAAAGATGTCCCACCATATATAATTGTAAATGGTCATCCGGCACAAGTAGTAGGTATTAATGAAGTCGGCCTTAACGAACAAAATATAGATCCAGATGTAAGAGATGAGATAAGAAAGTCTTATCACATCTTATATGAATCAAATTTAAATATTAGTCAGGCGATTGATAAATTAGAAAAGGTAAGTAAAAATTTTAAGGAAGTAAAAGATTTTATAAGTTTTCTTAAAAATTCAAATAGAGGTATCTGTAGATAGAATGGGAGGATATTTAAGATGGATAAAGTAAAGGTTGGAGTAATTGGAGTAGGCAGTATGGGTAAAAACCATGTTCGCTCATACGCCTCTTTAAAACACGTATGTGATTTAGTTGGTATATATGATATTGACCAGGACCAGTCCAAGGAGATGGCGAAAAGCTACGGTGTAGAGTCTTATTCTTCAATAAAAGAACTCTTAGAAAAAGTTGATGCTGTAAATATAGCTACTCCGACAACTACTCACTATGATATTGCTTTACAGGCAATTGAAGCGGGTAAGCATATTCTAATTGAAAAACCAATCACCAACAAAATAGATGAAGCCAATGAAATATTAAAAAGAGCCAAAGATAAAAAATTAATTGTCCAGGTAGGCCATATCGAAAGGTTTAATCCTGCTATTAAAGCCTTACCTGAGATGCTTAAAGAAGAGGAAATTGTAGCAATTGATGTACAGCGAATGGGACCATATGATCCAAGAATTGATGACACTGATGTTATTCAGGACCTGATGATCCATGATATTGATGTGGTTAGTTCTATCATAAATTCAGAAATTGTTAGGGTAAATGCCTTTGCAAGAAGGGTTGCTTCCCAGGAACATATGGACTTTGCTGTTGCCAACTATCAAACTAAAGATGATGTAATCGTAACCCTGACTTCAAGTAGGGCAACCAATAAAAAGGTCCGTAAGATGTCCATTACAACCAAAAAATCATTTATTGAACTTGATTACCTCGGACGCAAAATAACAAGGACTAGAAGAGGTAATGGTGACTCTAATAAAAACAAACAGCGAGAATATGAAGAGACTTATGAAAATGAAGAAGAACCATTAAAAATGCAGCTGATTCACTTTGTGAACAGTATTGAAAACAAAACACAACCTTTAATTACCGGCCATGACGGCCTGGAAGCTTTGAAATTAATCAAACTAATTCAAAGTAAGGTATATTAGAATAAATATTGAAAGGAGATTTTTATAATGATACCAATAGCCAATCCAATTATTACAGAAGAAGAAAAAGAACTAGTTAATGAAGTAATGGATAGCGGTATGTTGATTATGGGTGAATATGTAAAGGAATTTGAAAAGAAGTTTGCAAACTACTCAGATACTGAGTATGGAGTTGCAACTTCAAGTGGGACAACTGCTTTAGATGTAGCTTTAAAATCATTGGAAATTGAAGAGGGCGATAAAATAATTACTACTCCTTTTACCTTTATTGCCAGCAGTAATTCAATTCTTTATTCCAAAGCTGACCCCATCTTTGCAGATATTAAAGAAGATACTTTTAATATAGACCCTGATTCAATTCGGGCCCTTCTTAAAGAACATCCCGATGTTAAAGCACTTTTAATAGTACATTTATTCGGACTTCCCTGTGATATGGATGAAATTATGGAAATTGTAAACAAGCATAATCTAGTCCTTATAGAAGATAGTGCTCAAGCCCATGGAGCTACTTTTAAAGGTAGAAAAGTTGGTTCCTTTGGAGAAGTATCTACTTTTAGTTTCTATCCAACTAAAAATATGACAACCAGTGAAGGTGGTATTGTATTGACCGATGATAAGGAAATCATGAAAAGAGCCCGTCTACTTGTTAACCACGGCTCACCCCAAAAGTACCACCATGATATATTAGGATATAACTACCGAATGACAAATATTTCTGCTGCAATTGGTCTGGTCCAGTTTAAAAAGCTAGATGAGTTCAATAAGCAAAGACAGGCGAATGCAGAGAAATTAACAGATGGATTAAATGATCTAGAATGGTTAGAAACACCCGTTATTCCTGATGATAGGAAACATGTATTCCATCAGTATACAATTAAGACAGAGTTTCGTAATGAATTATTAGCATATCTAAAAGAAAATGAGATAGGTTATGGTATTCATTATCCGATGCCTACTTATGATCAAAAACTATACCAAAAGTTAGGTTACAAAGATACTAGATGTCCCGTAACTGAAAAGTTATGTGATCAGGTTGTTTCCTTACCTGTTCATCCCGCTTTATCAGAAGAGGATATAGATTATATAATTGATAAACTAAGAAGTTTTAGATAAGCATTTCTTTTAATTAACTAATAGATTGAAAATTAATACATAACAGCTCCCTCTTTGAGGGGGCTTTAATATTTAAATAGTCAATATTCATCCAGGAAGGTATTTTTTCATATATCGAGAACTATAAGTATGGATGTAGATAAACTATACTAATATGTAATAAAGATTAACACATACTTAAAGAGCTCCCACCTGGCCCGGGGGCTCTTTTTACTCAAATAAAAAAGGATTTTTTAAATATAAATTGAATTAGTATAGATTAAGAGGGTATAATTTTACCAACTAAAGAGGTGTAATTTATAATGGATTTTATGCAGAGATATAAAAAGTGGTTAAAAGATGATTACTTTGATGAAGAGACCAAACAAGAATTAGAAGCAATAAAAGATGATGAAAAAGAAATTGAAGACCGTTTTTATAAAGACCTCGAGTTTGGTACCGGAGGTATGCGCAGTAAGATTGGAGCTGGTACCAATAGAATTAATAAGTATACAATTAGGAGAGCTACCCAAGGGTTTGCTAATTATATAATTAATTATTATGAAGATGAAGGTAAAAGCGCAGGAGCAGTTATTGCTTATGATCCGCGCCATAAATCAGCTCAGTTTGCATTAGAAACCGCGCTTGTCTTAGCTGCCAATAATATAAAGACCTATTTATTTGATAGTTTACGCCCAACTCCCGAGCTTTCTTTTGCTGTAAGGGAACTAGAGGCTTGTGGTGGTATTGTGATTACTGCCAGCCATAATCCACCCGAATATAACGGATATAAAGTATATGGGCCGGAAGGCTGTCAGTTAGTACCTGATTTAGCCCGTAAGGTAATTGCTGAAATCAATGAAATAGATAACTATTCGATGGTTAGGACTATTACTAAAGAAAAAGCTAAAGAAGAAGGCCTTTTAGAATATATTGGCGAAGATATTGATAGTAAATATATTGACGCCATGATGGAAACTTTACCTAAAACAGAGTTAGTTAAAGAAAAAGGTCAAGATGTAAACATAATATATACCCCTTTACATGGAAGTGCCTATAAATTAACCGAAAGACTATTAAAAGAACTTGGTTTTGAAAACTTATCAATTGTCGAAAAACAGGCTGTCTTTGATCCTGACTTTTCTACGGTAGAAAGTCCCAATCCAGAAGAGTACTCAGCCTTTGAAATGGCTTTAGAAATGGCTGAAACACAAGAGGCAGATCTAATTATGGGAACAGATCCTGATGGAGACCGAATGGGTGCAATTGTTAAAAATGATAAAGGTGACTATGTAGGCTTAAACGGTAATCAAATTGGAATTCTCATGGCCGATTTTCTTTTAAACAACACTGAAGTACCTGATAATGGTGTAATTATAAAGACGATTGTTACAACTGAATTAATTAGAAAGTTAGCTGACGCTCATAATATAGAAGTGATGGATACCTTAACAGGTTTTAAATATATCGGTGAACTTATGACCGAGTTTGAAGAAAAAGGTAATAAAGAATTCATCTTAGGCTTTGAAGAAAGCTATGGTTATTTGGTCGGTGATTATGCAAGAGATAAAGATGCTGTTGTTGCGACCGGTCTAACAGCCATATTAGCCCTATTTTACAAAGAACAAGGCAAGACCCTTTATCAACGTCTACAGGAGATATATGAACAATATGGTTACTATAAAGAGGATTTAATAGCAATCAGAAGAGAAGGTAAAGAGGGACAAGAAAAAATTAACGGTACTCTTAAAAACTTAAGAGAAAAAGGTATTAAGGAAATAGCTAATAGAGAAGTAGTTCTGTGGAGAGATTATAAGGAAGGTAAGGAATTTGATCTAAAAGAAGATAAAACAAGTGAAATTGACCTGCCGGAATCGAATGTATTACAATATCTTTTAGAAGATGAAAGTTTAATTACGGTCAGGCCTTCCGGTACTGAACCAAAATTAAAAGTATACTTTGCAGTTAATGATAAAACAGAAGAATCTTCTTTAGAGAAATTAGAGGAAATAAGAGATCAGTTCTCCCAAAAAGTAGAAGAGATAATAGAAAATATTTAAGCAAAAAAATTAGAGGAGGGCTTGCCCTCCTCTTTTTTTAAATTATTCTAATGATTCTATGAATTCATTATATTTTTCTTTGTCTAAATAAACAAAGAATATTTTTTTAAGTTGATACTTCAAATTGATATTTACGTCTATTTCTTCCATCTTATCCATCAGTTTGTCATCATTTTCAATAAAATAGACATTCCGTTTTTTAAAGAATTCATAATCATTCATCCAATTTTCTTTAATTTCATCGGCATCATATGTTTTTAAGGTTTCAATAAGCTCTTCTCTGTGGTTATCTAACTCTATGTAACCATTTTCTTGGAGATAATTACCCAGCTCATGAGAGGTCATATTGTCAGTATTTTTCTCAGCTTTTACCCAATAAGTTAAATAGATAAAACCCCGCATCTCATTACCTTCGATATTAAATTTGATCGGTGTAGTAGAATTCATTAAGTGTTGGTCTTCATAGGGGATCTCTCCAATATTTTTTATGATAATACCACCAATGATAATAATTAAAAGAGCAATAACTAAGGTCTTCCAGTTGTTTCTAATAATCGTCCAAATAAATCTGTCTCTCATCTTATCCCCGCCTTTAAAAAGAAAATTTTAATATACCATTAATAAATTTCTTTTTAAGTATATAAATTCCTTTATTTAATTATAAAAAGTGAGGTTATATTATATGATTAAATTATTATACGGTAAACCTTTAAATGACAATAGTGATAAAATATATCAAAAGATAACTGAATATATGTTAAATAACCAGAGTGAGAAGATCTGCTATATTGCCCCAACTTATCAGATGATAAAAGATTTACAGGCTGATATCTTTAAAAATAATGATATAAAAGCCGTTGGGGAAACAAACTTCCTCTTATTTAAGGGTTTAATTAATGAAGTATTAAAAGAAGCGACCCAGTTTAAACCCATCATAGATGATGTACAAAAAGAATTAATCTTAAAAGAAGTCATAAATAAACTAATAGAAGCCAATGAAATTAAATATTTTAAAAATATAGCCAAGTATCCAGGCTTTTATCAAGATTTATTAGGGTTAATCAAAGAGATATCCTTAGAAAATGAAATTAAAGAAGATAATTTTTTGGAAAAGATAAATAATGATAAGTTTAAAGAACTATTTAAAATATATAACCGCTACTATGAATATTTAAATAATAATGAACTAAAGGATGAGATGCTGCAGTATCAAACTGCCCTTACAAATTTAGATGAAGCTGAAATGATTAAAAAGATTGACCTCTTTATAATCGATGGTTTTCAGTATTTAAACCTATATCAGAAAAAATTACTTAATACCCTTTCAGAACTCGATAAGACAATCTGGTTAAACATCAATTATGAAAAAGATAGAAGTGGTATATATAATAATATTGATAAAATTACAGATAAATTAAAGATAGGTAAAAAGATTAAAGGCGAAGAAATTTCTTTAGAGAATAGATTGTTTGAACATATCAGAGACACTCTTTTTTCAATTGAATATGACAAAAAGCCAGCTGATAATAGCTTGCAATTAATATCAGCCGAAGATGAAGAAACTGAGATTAGGTTTACAGCCCGTAAAATCAAAGAATTAATTTATGATAAAGAAATTAAGCCAGAAGAAATTGGACTGGTCGTTAAAAGCCAGGTCAAGTACTTTGATCTCATAGATGAAGTATTTAATGAATATAATATACCATATTATACTTCTAACTTAAAAACCTTTAAGCAAAGCGGTCTTTGGATTTTAATAAATCAATTCTTTGACTTAATTAGAAATAATTATGAAAGAAGTTCAGTTGTTAAGATTTTAAAATCTAACTTCACTGAATTTGAATTAAAAAAAGAAGCCCTGCAAAAAATACAGCTTCAAATCTGGGATGATAATATTATAAGAGGGAAAGACCTTTCATATATATTAGATGAAGAGAATATTGATTATCCAGTCTCATTAAAAAAAGCAATAAAAAGCCTAATAAATTTCTATAAACAGATTAGAAATGCAAATTATTTTAGAGAATACAGCCAAAATATTCTTGCCCTTTTAGAACAATTTAAGATAGTAAAAAGCATTATAAAGTTTACAGATGAAGAGTTAATAGTAGATGAATTAAAAGCCTATAATCTATTAGAAAGCAAATTAAAAGAGTATGAAGAACTCATAACTAAACCAATAGACTTTGAAGAGTTTGTTTACTGGTTTAAAAAGATATTTAAAGAACAGATGATTGCTAGTAAAAAGGAAGATAATCTAAGTAGGGTCCAGGTTTTAACACCATCTCAGGCTCGTAATAAAAGGTTTAAATATATTTTTATTCCCGGCCTTTTAGAAGGGGAATTTCCAGCTGTCAACTATAATAAGTGGTTGATTAAAGATAAAGAACGCAAAATATTAGAAAACATGGGACTTGCTTTAAAAACAAAAAATGATTTACTGATAACAGAAAGCTATCTATTTTATAGGTCAGTGCTTAATGCTAAACAAAAAGTATTTTTAACTTACCCCACGCTCGGCGAAGGGGAAGGTGGTCAGATCATATCTTCCTTTGTGGAAGAAGTAAGAAACTTATTTAATGAAGATACCGTTCAAGAAAAAGAGGTCCATAATCATGATTTTATCATAGATGAATTAGAACAGGTCTTTAGTTTAAAAGAATTAAAAGACTATACGATAAGAAGGTTATCGGATAATAAGTTAAAAGAATTAATATCTGGTTATGAAGTCGAAAGTTTAAGAAATTCAAAGCAGTATACAAATGCTGATGGCCTTATCAATGACGAAACTATCTTAGCTGAATTAAAAGATTACTTCCATGCAAATTACAGCTATAGCCCGAGTGCCTTAGAAAATTATGTACAGTGTCCTTTTAGATTTTTTATTGAAAGGGTTTTAGATTTAGAAGAAAAGCAAGAACCAGAAGATAGATTAGAAGCCTTACAGTTAGGTGAGTTATACCACAGAATCCTTTTTGAATACTTTAATAACAAATTCCCGGGTACTTGGAATCAAAATCTAGAACAATACATACAGGGATTAGAAAGTTCCGCTCAGAAAGTATTTGCTGAATATGAAGGAAAAAGATCTCTTTTAAAAGGGGTCTGGCGGATTTATAGAGAAGAAATTTTAAATAATTTAAAACTATTAATTGAATCAGAGTATCAAAATGAGTTTCAGACCACTCCTTTTAAATTGGAGTTTGGTTTTGGAATCTCCAAAGATTATCAGGACAGCCAGGATAATATTAAAGAACCGGTTGATATAAAACTAATTAATCAGACCATGAAATTAAACGGCAAGATTGACCGTGTTGACCACCGTAAAAATAAAGAAGATCTCATGGTCTATGACTATAAGTTGTCGGATAAGAGAGGCCGGACCAAAGACTTTTTTGAATATAATGAACTACAATTACCCCTTTATCTTCTGGCAGTAAATAAACTTATGCCGCAAAAGAACCTAATGGGGGGAGCCTATTACTCAGTTAAAAATTTAAATAAAAATGGGATCTGGAAGAAAGAGTTTGTAGATTACTCTCCTAAAACCAATAGATCCAGTACAGTTATGAATGAAGAGAATTGGGTCCAATATTTTGAAAAATTAAAAGAAGAGATTGAAAAACTGCTGACCGGGATCAAAAACGGTGATTATAGATTAGATCCAAAGGAATGTGAATACTGTGATGGCAAGGAGATCTGTAGATATAGTAAGTCAAGAGTAGGTGATTTTAGTGAGTAAATTTAATTTTACCAAAGAACAGGCAGCTGCTGTTAAAGATTTAGACAATGATATTGTTTTAGGAGCGGGGGCAGGCTCCGGGAAAACTAGAGTATTAGTTAGTAGATTTATTGAACTACTCAAACAAAAAAGAGCTGAGGTTGATCAAATTATGGCTCTTACTTTTACTAAAAAAGCCGCCGCTGAAATGCAGGAAAGAATTAGAAAAGAGATCATTGAAAGAGAAGAAAAGGCAGATAACTTTGCCCAAAAAAAGTACTGGTACCAACAAAAGTTAAACTTAAACAGTGCAACTATCTCAACTTTTCACTCTTTTGCTGCTAATATCTTAAGACAGTATCCGGTTATCTCAGATGTTGACCCCGAGTTTCAGGTCCTAGAAGAAAATGAAGCGGCTGAACTTTTAGAAGAAGCTATTAATGAAGTTATTGAAGAGGGTTTAAATGAAGAAAAAGATAATGTTATGAAGTTAGTAAGGACATATAACATATATTTTCTTTCTGATAAATTAACCTCGATATATCTGGAAATGCGCAAAGATAATTTAGCTGTAGATGATTTAATAAATGCGACTTTTAAGACTTTAAATGAAAATAAAGAGAGACGAAAACAGCAAAAAGAGGACTTAATTAACCAAATACAGGGTTTAATCGATGTCTTTAAGACAGAAGGGGCTACCGGTAAGACGGTACAAAAAATGGAAGACCTAATAGCTAAGTGGCCTACTTTAAGAAAAAAGATAAGAGAAGTTGCTGATGTTGAGCAAGATATTTTTACTGATATTGTAGGGATTAAAGATATTATAAAAGGTAGGTTATCCTCTAATCTTAATGAACGGGCCAAAGAAATTAAAGAAGTAGTTAAAAGTAAAGAGTTTAAATCTTACTTCATTTTAGCAAAGGCAGAAGAAATAATAAAACCCTTAACAGAGGTTATCCAGGCTATTGACCAAAAATATACAGCCAAAAAAGCCAATAGTAGTTATTTAGATTTCTATGATTTACAGGATCGCCTAATAACTGTTTTAAATAATAGCTCAAATTTAAGAGAACAGCTTAATGAACAGTTTAAATATATTATGGTCGATGAATTTCAGGATAATAACCCTGTCCAGGAGGATATTATTGAACTTCTAGGTCAAAATAAAGATATTAATATCTTTTTAGTAGGTGATCCCAAACAGTCTATTTATAGGTTCAGGGGAGCGGATGTAAGGGTCTTTAATAGACAAAAGAAAGTTATTAAAAGTAGAGATGGTGTGGTCTATAAATTGAGTAAGAACTTTAGAAGCCGACCCTCCATATTAAGATTTGTAAACTTTCTTTTTGAACAGATTTTAGCAAATGATAACGAGATTGAGTATCAGAAATTAACTTCTTTTCGCAAAGCTGAAAAAGAAGATATAGAATTAAACCTAATTGCAGAAAAAGAATTTGACGAGAAGTTAAATAGTGAAGAGTTAAGAGAAATGGAAGCAGAATATTTAGCTGAAAAAGTAGCTCATATTATTGATAACGAGAATTACTTAATTAGAGAAGACGGGAACAAAAGGAAGGTAAACCCGGACGATATTTCATATCTCTTTCAGGCTTTATCAGATATTGAACTATATGAAAACGCCTTACTTAAGAAAAACATCTCTGTAAATGTAGTTAACGGACGTGGTTTTTACGAACAGCAGGTAGTTTTAGATATTATAAACTTAATAAAAGTAATTGAAAATAGTTACCGCGACTTTGCATTGACCGGACTTTTACGTTCCCCCTTCTGTGGCTTAAATGATAATGAGATTTATAAAATAAATAAAAATAAGGGAGACTCTCTCTGGGAGTACTTAAAAGAAAGTGAGTTATCAGAAATCCCAGTTAAAAAAGGAAAAGATTTAAAAAAATTTATAAGTAACATTGAAAAGGCCCGCAAACTTAAAGATGTAAAAAATCCCTATATTCTTATCAAAGAATTAATTGGAAGCTGCAACTATAGAGAAGCATTAAAAGCAGATCATAAATATAAACAGCAGTGGGCTAATCTAAATAAAGTACTTTATCAGATTAAAGAACTTTATCAAAAAAGAAACTGTTCTTTAAAAGAAGTTTTAGACTTCTATCAAAAAAACAGAGAAAATGAAACTAGGGAAGGACAGGCTGAGCTTAAAAGTAAAGCCGGTTCAGTACAATTAATGAGTGTGCATCAGGCTAAGGGCTTAGAATTCCCAGTTGTCATTATACCAGATATTCAACGCGGATTAATCCATCATAATACAATGCCTGATATCTTAATAGACCAAGAAAAAGGGATAGGCATTAAAATAAGTACCAACGAATTTAACCTGGGAACACCTTTATATAATGAGTTAAAGGAAGAGGAAAAAGAACTAGAGCTTTATGAAAAGATTAGACTGCTTTATGTAGCAATGACCAGGGCAGAAGATAAACTGATATTAAGCGGTTATACCAAAAACAACCGGAAACTTAATTTTGCTGACAGTAAGAGCTGGTTGGACTGGTTAGCAGCCTATTTAGGTAAAGAAAGTTTTGATAACTCTGAAGAAATATGTTTTAATTATGACAATGAGGACCTAAAGTTAACAATAAATATAATAAAAGATAGAGCCTTTAAAACAGAGCCTAAATTAGCAGGAAAAGAACCAAACCAAGAAATTGAGATTAATAATTGGGATAGTCTTAAACAGTGGGAAAGCATTTCGGATAAAATAAAGCCAGTAGATATTGAAAGCCAAGAATATAAGGCAGAAATTAGTGTGACCGGTTTAATGGAATATGAAAGATGTCCCAGATTATATTATTTACGCCATTTAAAAAGAATACCTGATTTAAAAGCCTTAAAAGCCCAAAACAATGAATTTGATTATAAAAATAATTATATGGATCCTCTTAAAAAAGGATTAATAATTCATAGGCTTTATGAACTGAGTGGTTTAGAAAAAGACCCTGGTCATTATATGAAGCAGGTTCTCACTGAGATGAACTATCAGGAAATTGAAAAACAGGCTCAAGAAGACTTGATTGAAGTATTAACAAATTATCAAAAAAGAGAGAAAAGCTACCTAAAGCAAAAATCTGAGCTTATAAATGACTTCCATGAAAAACAGTTTACTTTAAATTTTGCAAACTTCTATTTAAAAGGAACTATTGATAATATTTATCTTTATCAAAATGATGAGATAGAGATCATTGACTTTAAGACTAATAATATTAAAGCTGATGAAGTACAAGAGACAAGTGAAGATTATAGATTACAACTTGAAGCCTATAGTTTAGCAGTCAGCCAATTATTTAATAAAAGTAAAATAAAATACAGGATAGAATATCTGATTCCAGAAGTGAATTATAGTAAGGTTTTAAAAACAGATGATTTATTATCAATAGAAAACAAAATATTAAGTACTGGTAATCAAATAGCAGTTTCCAATAATAAAGAAGATTTTAAGATTAAAAAGAATAGTGATTGTAAGTATTGTATCTATGGTAGAATATGTGAAAAAGGGAAATAATATATATAAATAAAAATATCTAGGGGGTACAAAAAGATGAAAGTTAAAAAAGCAGTAATTCCAGCCGCCGGGTTAGGCACAAGATTTTTACCAGCTACTAAAGCACAACCCAAAGAAATGTTGCCGATTGTAGACAAGCCTGCTATCCAATACATAGTAGAAGAGGCAGTCCAATCTGGTATAGAAGATATTATAATAATTACCGGTAAACATAAGAAGAGTATTGCCGATCATTTTGATAGAAATGTTGAATTAGAAATGGCTTTAAAGGAAAAACAAAAGGAAAAATTACTTGAAATCGTTGAAGATATTTCTTCAATGATCGATATACATTATGTGAGGCAAAAAAAACCTAAAGGTTTAGGCCATGCAATCTATTGTGCAAGGACTTTTATCGGCAATGATCCCTTCGCTGTTTTATTAGGTGATGATATTGTAGTTTCTGATAAACCGGTGATTCAGCAGATGGCTGAGATTTATGAAAAAGAAGGTAAACCTTTATTAGGAGTTAAGAAGGTTCCACATATGGATGTTTCTAAATATGGAGTTGTTAAATATAGTAGTTCTAAAGGTAGGGTTTATGAAGTTGAAGAATTAGTGGAAAAACCACCGGTAGAAGAGGCACCCTCTGATCTAGCCATTATGGGTAGATATATCATAACTCCTGATATTTTTGAGATTTTAGCCAACACAAAACCAGGTAAAGGAGGGGAGATACAGCTTACAGACGCATTAAATGAATTAGCCCATAAAAGAGCATTACAGGCCTATGAATTTGAAGGTGACAGATATGATGTAGGTAATAAACTGGGTTTTCTACAAGCGACTGTTGAATTTGCACTTAATAAAGAAAGCCTAGGAGAAGAATTTAGAAAATACCTTGAAAAATTAATTAAATAATAATCTTAAAAGGATGTGGAATAATGAAAAAACTAGCGATTACTTTATTAGTAGTAACTTTTATCTTTACTTTTTCTTTTAATACTTCAGCTAATGACATTACGGCTAAAGCATATGGTATGGGCGGAGCTTATACAGGACTTTCCAATGATGCAACTGCTATGTTGTATAATCCAGCCGGTTTAAGTGACAGTGGATTTATGGGATTACAATTTGAATTTGGTATGGGGGCTTCTGATACCAGCAAGATAAATGAATTATTAGAAGACATTGAATATTTTTCAGATGATTTTGATGTTAACAGTCCTCAGGATATTAAAGATATTAATGATTTATTCAATAATTTCCCTATTATCAATGTTAATAATGAAATCTTTGCGGGAGGTAACTTTTCTTCCTTTGGAGTCGGTTTTAATATTGATAATGAATTTAATACAAATAAACCTTCTTCAGATGTAATCAATGCTACTAATATTACAAATACTTCTGGCATATTGTCCATTAGCCGGGATTTAAATACAAAATATGAAGATATTATTGGTATGTCTTATGGGGTTAATATTAAGACCTTAAGAACCGACTATATTGATGTTAAATTGGTTAATGACGGCTTAAATCAGCAAACTGCTTCTGTAGTAACAGCAAAAGGTAGTGGAGTAGGCTTAGATGCAGGTGTATTAGTAAACTTTACACCTAAATTAAAAGTTGGTGCTAACTTTAAAAACATAGTAGCACCTGATTATGATTTAGAAGGTGAAAAAGAAAGTTATGACTATATTAATGATAAAACTGATACAACTGCCTTTACAAAAAGCTATTCCCCTGAACAAAGTTATCGTTTAGGAGCTTCTCTAGATGTACCAGTTATAGATGGTACAGTAGTAGGAGATATTGAAAACTATACTTCTTCCGGTAAGACTGTCGTACATGTGGGTGTTGAAAAGAGATTACTATTTAACGGCCTATCTGTTAGAGGAGGAATGTATAGTCCTTCTGATGAGGATCCTACCTTTACACTTGGTATGGGCTTAAGTTTAGCAGCTTTCCACTTTGATTTTGCTTTAGGAAGTAATGACGGCTTTAATGATAACTTAAACGGAGCTTTATCACTGAACTTTCAGTTTTAAATAAAGAACATTAATATAATTTAACTATTAACCCTCAGGTATATATTACATATATATCTGGGGATTTTTATATTAATTAAGTGATTAACTTGCATATAATTAAAATTGCAAAGATAAAATAATTAGCTTTTTTTAATGATTGAATCAATTATTTTCAATGAAAGAATACGTTTCTAGTTATTTTGGGTACTATATCAAAGTAAAACGTAAAGAACAGCACTTTATGTCTTACTAATCATAAATATGATAAAAATTAAGTAATTATGAAGGAATATAGGATTTTATATTTAATAAGAAATATTAATACCCTAAAAATATATAAAAATTCAAAGGAGGAATAGTTAATGAAAAAATATTTTGTGATTATGTTAATGTTGGTTATGGTATTTTCATTTAGTATTGTGGGATCAGCATATTATGATGAAACATTAACTTATTATGATTATGTATTAAATACAGGTGATGTAGTTAATAGAGGAAATGTTGTCGGATATGATATAAGATTATCTGATAACAGCCCAATGCATTTATTAGGAGCAAGATACTTCTTTAATGATGATACTCAGGTTGATTTTCAAACCTATACTTATTCTGATAGTAGTTTTGGAGATAATATTAACTTCAATTTTGATTATGAATTTTACAACAAAAATGATTGGAAAATGAGATTTAATTTATTTAGAAATTTAAATGCGGATATTTTCACTTCAGTATATACTAATAAAAAGTTAAATGAAAAATTAACCCTACACAATAATTTCAAAGTAGGATTTTTTGATAACTTTACCGGTAAATCCTTTACTTCCGGTTTAACATATGATCTAAATGAAAAAAATGACCTAAGAGTAGGTTTAACCAAAGGTGGATTTAGTGAAGATTTTGGCGATTTATTTGAAGATCTTTTCTTAGTATCTGCTTTAAAAACAAAAGTTAATGGAAAAGTGAATAATATTCTTTATCTAGAAAAGGGTTTTGATTATGATAACTTGATTTTAAGAGAAGAACTCACCTATAATCCAAGCGATGATCTTTATTTAGAAGGCTTTTTTAATTTAGATACTGGTGATGATAATAGATTAGGTTTTGAAATGCAAAAAGGTTTAACAGAAAATGTATTTGCTACAGCCGAATATACCAAAGTTCTTTCTGATGAAAGTAATAGTTGGTTATATGCAGGGATAATTTACAAATTTTAAGTATTATCATAATATAAATTAATAATAAGCGGGGTGCTTTCTAAACAAGGGGCACCCTGTTTTTTATTTTTAGATTGACATTACTTATTATATATTATAAAATGAACTTAAGTTCATATAAGGGAGTTGATAAGTTGCCAAAAATTATAGATAATATTGAAGAAAAGATTTATGATGCAGCTTTTGAACTGTTTACTAATAAGGGATATGACTCTGTCAATATGAAAATGGTAGCTAAAAAGACTAATATAGCAGTCGGTACATTATATAATTACCATGATAATAAAAAAAGATTATACTTTGATGTATTTGAAAACAGTTGGGAAGAAACTTTTGATAAGTTAGAGCAAATATTAGAAGAAGAAGCAAAAAAAGAACAGTTAAAAAGCTCTATAGAGTTACTATACACAGATATTTCTAAAAGAAAAGGTTTTGCCCAGGAGTTAATGAAATCAAGTGAATTAAAAAAATTGGGCATGAAGTTTGTAGAGGATTTAAAAATTAATTTAAAAGATAAAATTAAAGAAGCTTTAATAAGTTATGAAAACTATAAATCAGCTGAGATTTCTGCTGCAAAAAGAGCTAGAGTAGTCCAACTTATCTTCACTGAAATTATTGCCTTAAACAGTGAATTTGCTGATGAAGAAGAAAAAAACATAGAATTCATCATGGAGTTAGTAGATTCTATAGTAAAATAATTTTTTTACCCTTTAAATGAAGTGCAGTTCATAAACCTAAGAGGAGGCTTTTTTAAATGATAATTTCTTTTGATTCTAAATTAGATGGTTTTTTTGTAGAAGTCAAAAAGAAAAGTGATCTATTTTATCAGCTAATCAAGAAAAAAAGTTTTGATTTATTAGAAAACAAAAATAAGTTCATTATTGGTTTTATAGATTATGATGATGTAGAGTTTGAATTTAATAAAGATAATTAACAAAAATAAGCAAAAGACCTATATTTTAGCAGCTAAACAGACTGTAAATCGTTAAATTTGCAGGTTAGCATACTAAGTGATAAGATATATTAAGAGGAAATATTTAATATTTTCATTAGCTTAAGAAATGTAGGTGCTTTATATGGAAATATTTATGGTGATTTTCTCTTATTTGTTTGGTTCACTGTCATTTGCACAGGTACTGGCAAGTAAGAAGAATATACAATTAAATAAAGTAGGAACTAAAAACCCTGGAGCCTATAATGTATATAGTGAAATTGGCCATAAATGGGGTATGACTTCTGGTGCTTTTGATATTTTCAAAGGTGCTCTACCTGTATTTATAGGGAGAGTTATTTTAAACTGTAATTTTACTTATCTTGTGCTTATAACAGCCGCAGCTGTAATGGGCCATATTTGGCCTGTATATTTTAAATTTCATGGAGGTCGCGGACTTGCTACTTCCTTAGGAACTCTGTTTGTATTTGACTTTTATTTAGCCTTTTTTGCCCTAATTATTGCAGGTATTATTGGTTTTTGGTTTCGGTTTTTAAGTAAACGCAAACCCAGAATTTCACTTATGTTATTTCCTTTATATATTTTAAGTGCCTATTACTTAAGAGCAAATATAAATTTAGTTATAATTGGATTTGTTTTGATGATTATTATTTATATAAAAGCAATTCAGCTAAGATATCGAACTGTATAGAAAGGAGATATATTATGACGGATCGAGTATTAACTGTTGGAATTGACGGTGGAGAAATGTCTTTAATAAATAAATGGATAGATGAGGGAGAACTACCAAATATAAAAAAGATTAAAGAAAATGGTGCCTCTGGTCCTCTAAGAAGTACGATACCTCCAATTACTGGTGCAGCCTGGTCTTCCTTTCAAACCGGAACTAATCCTGGTAAACACGGGGCTTTTAATTGGTTTAAAAGAAGTGAAGGAGAATATAATGCGGAACCAGTAACCGCTTTAGATATTCAGGAACCCACCTTATGGAGGATTCTTAATAAATTTAAAAAGAAAGTTGGTTTAATCGGGGTACCAGTCACAACCCCTCCCGAACAGGTAGAAAATTTCATGGTCCCGGGACTTTTAACAACTAAAAATGCCCAGACCCAGAGTTATCCTGAAGATTTTATCAACCATGTCAAAGAGATTGTACCAGACTTTAAATTTTCACCAAAAGAATGGACCAGAGGATATAGTGTTGAAGACTGGGTCGATGAAATGGTCGAAGATATAGAAAAGAAGACCAAATTGACTAAACAGTTGATGATGGAACAGGACTGGCATTATTTTATGGTACACTTCATGGAAACAGATCAAGTACAGCATTATTTATGGCATGAATTAGAGCAACCACCTTACCATATTAAACGGATATATAAAGCTATAGATAGAGCAATCGGTGAATTAAAAGAATTCCTTGATGAAGAAGATACCTTATTGATTATGTCAGACCATGGTTTTGGAGATTTAAAATACAATTTCCATATTGATACCTGGTTATTAAAAGAAGGATATATTACTTTAAAGAAAAATTTTATAACTCAGTTTAAAAAATTATTTTTTAAATTAGGTTTTACAAAAGAAGCTCTACTTCCGATTGGTGAATATATATATCCACCTTTAAGAAAGTTAGGTATAGTTGAAACAGCTGTAGATTTAGCCAGTAATCCGATGTTAGATTGGTTATTTATCTCCAGTAATAATGTAAACTGGAAAAAGTCCCTGGCATATTCACACAGTGAAATAGGTCATATCTTTTTAAATATAAAAGGGCGTGACCCCGAAGGTGTTCTTGAACCAGCTGAAGCTGAGCAAGTAAGAGAAGAATTAATTGAAAAGTTAAGAAACTTTGAAAATCCCTTTACAGGTAAAAAGATTACAACCGAGATTTATAAAGGTGAAGAAATATATCACGGTAATATGGCTGAAAACGCACCTGATATTGTATTTATTCCGGATGATATGTCTGTTTTAGGAAAAGGAGCTTATCAGTTCTTATCCAATAAAAAGGTAAGTGAATCTCAAAATCAGACTGGTCATCATAGAATGGATGGTATCTTTTTTGCAGAAGGACCTGATATTCAAAAGGGAAGCAAGGTAAGTGGGGCTCATATTATGGATATTGCTCCTACTGTACTTTATTTACTAGATTTACCCATTTTAAATTCTATGGATGGCAAAATTCTCAGAGATGTAATTAAGGAGAACTTTAGTGAAAATATAGATGAAATGTATGTAGATAAAGCTGATATTGGTTTAGAAAAAAATCTCAGAGATAATCTATTTAAAAATGATATCCAGGACAAAAAGGATAGGCTGAAAGGTTTAGGTTATGTCTCCTAGGAGAGGTGGTAATTTTGAAAATACTTTTTACATTTGATATTAAAGACAAATATGTGGAATCCCTTTATGAAAGTTTTGCTGATATTGAAATAGTAAAATCAGAAGATATGGATGTACTGCAAAAAGAAATCAAGGATGCGGATATTTTAGCAGCCATGTTGATGAGAAAGTTTGATAGTGAGCTAATTGAATTAGGTAATAATTTAAAATGGATTCAAAGCTGGTCAGCCGGAGTAGATAGGTTTCTTAAAGAAGATCTTTTTGAATATATTAAAAAAAATAATATTACCCTTACTTCAGTTCGAGGTATTCACAGAGATAGTATGGCTGAACAGGTACTGGGATATCTAATTTCATTTTCCAGAAGGTTTCCCGAACTTTTCGAACTTCAGAAAAATAGAGAATGGGAAAGGCTAAAAGTAGATTATCTTAAAGATAAAACCCTGGCTGTCTTTGGACTGGGGGCGGTAGGCAAAGAAGTCGCCCGTAAAGCAAGTGTTTTCAAAATGAATGTAATTGGTATTAAAAGGAATACAGATGTTGATATTCCTTATGTAAATGAGATATATAGTCCTAAGCAAAAAAACGAAGTATTAAATAAAGCTGATTATGTTGTTACCACCCTGCCCTTAACAGATCAAACCAGGGGCTATTTTGGTAGAGAAGAATTCGCAGCCATGCAGTCAAGTGCTTGCTTTATCAATGTAGCCCGGGGTGAAATTGTTAAACAAGAGCAGTTAGTAAAAGCCCTGCAAAATAAAAGTATAGCAGGTGCTGCCTTAGATGTATTTGAAGAGGAACCTTTACCACAAGATTCCCCTCTTTATGATTTAGATAATGTAATCTTAACTCCCCATATATCTGGATTGTTCCCACATTACAATCGAGAAGCAGTTAAGGTGTTTAAAAACAACTTGAGATTATTTATCGAAGGTGAGAAACTGGTCAATGTTATTGACCCTGAACGTCAGTACTAAAAAGTTTTCTTAATAAATCACTTGTTTTTTTATCTTCTATTAAATTTAATATATCTTTTAAAGAAGAGGGTTCTTCTAAAAATATTTTAGAGGCCCTCTTTTTTCCTATGCCGGGGATATAGGCAAGTTGGTCAGCCGATAACTCCTTGATTTTAACGGGCCATGGGAGGGCAGTTATAGAACGATAACCATGATCAATAACTTTAACATTATAGAATTTATTTAACCTTAACTGACCGGGTACAGCTACTAAAATAGGATAGGTGCCTAATTGACGGCCGTAACTTATCTTTTCGTCTACCTTTTCAATTCTGACATCTCTTAAAATAGTATTAGTTGGAAAGACCCTTTTTAACATTGGTTTATTTATTTCTTCATTAATTTTCTTTTTATATTTTTTAAACTTACCTTTATCAACCTTTTCAGTCGGATAGTTATCAATCTGCACAACCTGCCTAATATTAATTCTTCTTAACATTAAGCCTGCTTCATAGACTTTTTTAAGAAAGTCATAATTATATTTAAATGTTTCGGCTCTTTCTCCGATCAGCCCGTGAAGAAAGTTAATGCCAGGTAAGAGTTTAGGTACTCCATTTTCTCGTCTGCCTCCGATTTCATTAAGCAGCTTAATTGCTTTAAAAGCAATTTCGGGATCAGCTTCTATATTATTTTTCTTTAAAACCTGGGGATCAGCTGACTCAAGTCCAAAAGCTGCTGTATCTCCAGGAGTATTATACTTAGTAATAATTTCAATAATTTCGCGTCCAGCTTTAGGCTGTTTAATGAGAGTGGCCGGATTTATATTATCTAAATGTAGGACTTTAAGATCTGGATCTGCTTTTCTTATCCCTGCATAAATTTCTTCCATTACTGCCGGATTTAATTTACCATTTTGATCAGCAGCATAGGATAAAATATCAGTCTGACAGCCTAAGCGATAGTAATGGTTACCTAGTTCTCCTAACCTTTTTACTTCTTTTATAATTTGCTGGGGGGTCCTACTATAATGCACCTTTTTTAAACGTTCACTACAGAAGGCACAGTGTTTTTCACGCGGACAGCCCCGGAAGGTTTCTAGTTCAATAACTAGATTAGGATAAGAAGGGTGTAGTTTACTTAATTGAGCTCCCTTAACTGCCCAGTTTGAAATATGTTGAGCAGCATCTTTTCTTAATTTATCGATGTCAATATCTTTTAAACGGCTGAAAATATCTAAGGCAGCTGTTTCTGCAGTTAAGATATCAAAACCGTCCATTTTATCTTTGATCAGGGTGATAGGTCCCCCTAATACTTTGGTAGGGTAATAAACTTGTTTACCTAATTTCTTAATCTCAGCTAAAGAAATAGGCCGTCCCCCTAAATAACGGCCAGGTACAGTAGTGCCGGCAATTATAATAAAGAGATCATAGGATTCTATATTTTCCACATTATGATCCCAGTCATCTCGAAATTGATCGATAGTAGTATAATTTATATAATCTTTTTGAATACCCGCCTGCCTTAAAGCCCCATATACATACCTAATATGAGGGGATATATAGGGTGGTACTCCTAAAGCAGAGGGTTCATCAAGATATCCATCTAAAAGAAATGTTTTAATCTGTTTAGTACTCATAAAAAAACTCCTTAACATATTATTTTCGATAATAAGTGGTTAAATACAGCATTCCAATGATTAAAGGAACTAGCATTAAGTTAACTATTTGACCTTGTAAAATCAGGCTAGCTAATAGCCCTATAAAAACCGGTATTGTAACAAGGAGCCCACCAACTTTTTCATTTTTCCAACCTATTAGAAGACCAATAAACATAAGAGGGAAAATAGTTAGCCATAGGTTATCTAAAAAGGTATAGTTAGGAGTTGAAAAAGGTATTGGATTGCCATACCCAAAATAAAAGGGTAAGCCTAATATGATAATAAGAATTGAAGCTATTCTGGCAATCCATCTAATTATTTTAACAGTTCTATCCTTCATTATTTTTATCTCCTTTACACTTTGTCTTTATTATAAGTTATTATCTAATAATTTGTCTAATTAAATAGAAGGATTTTTAATATTTAACATAAATATATTAGTAAGAGGAGGTCATAAGAATGAATGAATTATATAATATAGATCAAGCTTTAAGCATAAGCAGAGAAGAAGTAGGCGACAATTATAAAAAATACATCAATCCCAGTATGGTTAAGATGTTAAAGTTATTAAATTTTGATAAAAACTACGTAAAAGCCGATAACGTAGAGGTATATGATGAACAAGGTAGAAAGTACTTAGACTTTTTAGGTGGCTATGGATCGCTTAATTTAGGGCATAATAGGGCTGAAATCATAGAAGCAGTTCATAAAGTAAGAGAAAAACCCAATTTATTACAAGCTTCACTAGGTGGTATCTATAGTGCAGCTGCCTATAACTTAGCACAGGTTACACCCGGCAACCTCGAGATAAGTTTTTTTGGTAATAGTGGTACGGAAGCAGTAGAAGGTGCTATTAAATTAGCGCGTGCTTCTACCGGTAAAGAGAAGATAATATACTGTAAAGATTCCTTTCACGGTAAAAGTTATGGCTCACTGTCAATAACCGGCCGTGATAAATATCAAAAACAGTTTAACCCCTTATTACCAGCCACAGAGGAAGTGCCTTTTGGTGATATAAAGGCCTTAAAAGAAAAACTAAATTCAAGTGACAATATAGCCGCTGTAATTTTAGAACCAATTCAGGGTGAGGGTGGAGTGATTGTTCCTCCCGAAGGTTATCTCAAAGAGGTAAGAGATTTATGTGACAAAAATGAGGTTCTAATGATCTTAGATGAAATACAGACGGGTTTAGGTAGAACCGGACGACTCTTTGCAGCAGACCATGAAGGAGTAGTACCCGATATTATGTGTCTTGCTAAGTCTTTAGGCGGGGGAATTGAACCGGTTGGTGCCTATATTTCAAAACCAGCTGTTTGGAAAAAAGCCTACGGCAGTATGGAAAGTGCTTTACTACACACCTCTACCTTTGGAGGAAATGCCCGGGCTTCTGCAGCAGTGATTGCTTCCTTAAATTATATATTAGAAAATGATTTGAGTGAAGAAGCTGCTGAAAAAGGTGAATACTTCTTAAAAGAACTTAAGAAATTTGAAGATAAATATGACTTAGTTAAAGAAATTAGAGGTAAGGGTCTAATAATCGGTATTGAATTTAATCAACCGGATCCCGGTCTCTTAGATAGGCTATCTGGTGGTTTAGTCAGTAAGTTTTCGGCTGAATATATGGGAGCAATGGTAGCGGGTTCTTTAAACAATGATTACAGAATTATCACTGCCTATACTTTAAATAATCCGAATGTAATTAGACTGGAACCACCTTTAACTGTGAGTTATGAACAGATTGATTATGTAGTAGATTCACTTAAAGATATTTTTGAAAATAATAGTAATTTATTCAACCTAACTATGAAAAGCGCCCAGACGGCAATTAAGAACTTTTTTAATTAAAAAAATACAAAAAATGATAAGTTATTACCCGGCAGTTAAGGCTGCCGTCTTTTTTTTGCACTAAAGTGCTAAAAATTTACATTATTAAGAAGGTATTACCAATTAAGACATCAAAGGTGTTACTGTACTAAAAATTTTAATAAATGAGATTGGAGTGAATTCATTGCACAAACACAGTAAAAAACTTGTCTTATTGGTCTTAGTCATTTTATTATTATTTACATCTTTGGGGGAGATAAGAGCGGCATATTTTACAGGTTATTTAGATTTAAAGTTAAAAAAAGAAATAGAAAGTGACGTATCATTTTTTCTAAAAGATAATTTAGCTCAAAGAATAGACTATATGTTGAAATATGATAGTCAAACTACTGCAGACAATAACTACAATAAAAGAGATAGCTATCTAGACAATTCAATTTTAATTAACGATCTAAGTGAACAAAAGGAATACTTCAAAGCAAATTATAAGAAGTATAGTTTGCTTTACGGGGAATATAACATGCAAATTAAAAACCCCATATTTTCAGATTACTATGACAAAGAGTCAGGCGTTAAATTATCATCTGAGGGAACAAAAAATAAGCTGGCTGTCTTTTTAAGTAAAGACGGGGATATTTCTAAAACAGACAAAGTATTAAACCCCAATTATTCAGTAATATTTTTAAGCAGCCGTGATATTAGAAAAGATTCCCTGAGAATCTATGTTAATATTTTAAATAAAGAAAATAGATTGGTTAAAATAGCGGTCCTCGGAGAAGATAAAGACTATACAGTTGATTATTTAAATGGACGAATTTCCTTTAATCCCGTAATATTTTTCTTAAATAATCCCAAATATAATTATGAATTGATCATTAATTATAAAATAAATGGAAATACAATTAAGAATTTAAATAAAGGTTACCACTATAGTAATAAAATACTGCCTAAAACTAAACTCAAAGTTTATGAAGTAAGGGAAGATAAAAAAAGATCTACAACAGGCTCAGTTTTAAAATTTACACCTGATAATAATCAAAAATATATATTAGAATATCAGAGGATAGAAGAAAGGGAAAATAATACAAAT
>Ga0209925_1000290_pt1 | contig 27193 bp, 27 predicted proteins | sample SalPonR2_A_D1_MG_FD_185702 | JGI IMG/M metagenome (GOLD analysis project Ga0209925, IMG submission 185702) | Salt pond soil microbial communities from South San Francisco under conditions of wetland restoration - Salt Pond MetaG R2_A_D1_MG... ... | reverse complement strand
GGCTCATGAAGCAGGGAGTTGAGGGAGACATAAGATAAATTTTATTGCTAAATTGCTCTATTGTTAAATGGGTAAATTGGCCTAACCCCGTGGGTTACCTGGAAAAATTCAACAATCCTTTTGTAATTCAACCAAAACCCACGGGGTTGAACGATAGAAAATACCCGGCGTGTATTCAAGGCACACCGGGTCTGGACGAATAAAACCCGGAGGGTTGATATGTTTGTAGCCCGGCATGTCAATGCCGGGGATTAATGGCCCAACCACCCAAAATAATCCCGGAGGGATGACATGTTTATTTCATTGATTTTTGAAATATACCATCCCTCCGGGATTCTGTTTTGTTGGATGGATTTCATTACCCGGATTGACATCCGGGCCTACAAATATTTCATGCCTCCGGCATTTATATGAATGAAAAGTTGCAATTTGCAGGTGTTTTGTTATCAATTACCCTCGAATTAATTCAAGCGTCCGCTTGGACTAAAAAGGCTAAGGCTAAGGCTCATGAAGCAGGGAGTTGAGGGAGACATAAGATAAATTTTATTGCTAAATTGCTCTATTGTTAAATGGGTAAATTGGCCTAACCCCGTGGGTTACCTGGAAAAATTCAACGATCCATTTGTAACTTAACCAAAACTCACGGGGTTAGAACAATGGAACAATGCAACAATGCAACAATGGAACAATGCAACAATGGAACAAAATAAACCTTCATGCACAAAGTGAATAATTAAACAATAAATCTCCCTCAAAATGCACTTTCAGGAAACCTTAGCCTCAGCCTCAAAGATGTCTCCTCTCCAGTTCCAGGATTACATCCTGCAGGGTAAGTCCTTTTTCAACAATCATTACCAGCATGTGATAGATAAGATCGGCGGCTTCGTTCACAAACAATTCCCGGTTATTATCTTTCGCTTCGATAACCAATTCCACAGCCTCTTCGCCGACTTTCTGGGCAATTTTATTCATGCCTTTAGAAAACAATCTGGCAGTGTAAGAATCTTCAGGCATCTGTCGTTTCCGGCTGTACAAGAGCTCTTCCAGTTGAAGCAAAAAACGCGGATTTTCCCTAGGCTCTGCAAAGCAACTGTAATTTCCAAGGTGACAGGTGTTTCCTTTAGGAGTAACTTTTACAAGAAGCGTATCCTGGTCACAGTCAGCCGCCATCTCCTCTACTTTTAAATAATTGCCGCTGGTTTCGCCTTTTGTCCATAATTCATTTCTGCTCCTGCTGTAAAAGGTTACATAACCAGTATCACACGTTTTCAGGTAGGCATCCTCATTCATATATCCCAGCATGAGTACCTGGTTGGTGCTGTTGTCCTGCACCACGGCAGGAACCAATCCTCCCATTTTTGCAAAATCCAGTTCTTTAATTCGTTCTTTATAATCTAACTTCGATTCCATTGTTTTTAAGTTTTTGTTTTAAATTATTGATTTCTATTTCTTTAAAGTGAAAAATACTTGCTGCCAGCGCAGCATCAGTATTTGTATCCTGAAACAAGTCTACAAAATGTTGCTTCTCCCCGGCTCCGCCAGAAGCTATCACTGGAATATTCAAGGTACTGCTCAATCTTTTCAACGGGTCGATTGCAAAACCTTCCTTTCTCCCGTCATGATTGATCGAGGTAAACATTATCTCACCACATCCCCTTACTTCCGCTTCTCTCGCCCATGAAAAGAGACACTTGGTTGTGGGCACTGAACCGCCGCTGATGTATACCTGCCAGTCTTTTCCATTCCATTTGGCATCAACAGCCAGCACAACAAACTGACTTCCAAAGGTGATCGCCAGCTCATCCAGAATTTTTGGATTTCTTACCGCCGTGGAGTTAATGGTAATTTTATCTGCCCCGGCTTCGAGCAGTGCCCCGGCATCTTCCACGCTGCTCACACCACCGCCTACGGTAAAAGGTATGCTTAAATTTTCAGCTATTCGTCGAACAAGAGGAACCAGGGTTTTGCGTTTTTCTTTGGTAGCTGTGATATCCAGAAAAACCAGCTCATCGGCTCCCTGTTCCGAATAATAGGCCCCCATTTCAACAGGGTCGCCCACTTCCCGGATATTTTCAAAATTGACCCCTTTAACTGTCTGATTATCCTTTACATCCAGGCATGGAATAATTCTTTTTGTCAACATAATTCAATAATTTTTATTTACAGGCGCTAAGCGGATAATTATTAGCGTATAAAATCAAACTATATCTTCCCTGGTTTGCTGAAAGAATATCCGCTAAGCGCCTATTTTACATTATTTTTTACTGTCATTAAATCATCAAGCGTTACCCGCTTCTCATAAATGGCTTTTCCTACCACTACTGCATCAATGCCGTCTTCATCCAGTTTTCGGACATCCGCCAGGGAGGACACGCCTCCGCTTGCTATCATTCGCACCGAAGGAAAAGTTTGTTTCAAATCCCGATAGATATCGAATGCAGGCCCATCCAACATGCCATCCCTGCTCACATCTGTACACAAAATGCTTTTTACACCAAGGTCTGCATAGTTTTTTATAAACTCCTTAACTGTAAAAGCGCTCACACTTTGCCAGCCATTAGTCAAAACCATGCCATTTTTTACATCAGCAGCAAGAATAAAGGTTTCCGGAGGAATCACACTCAACCATTTGAATATTTTCCGGGGCTCTTTCACAGCCATACTTCCTACCACGATATTCTTCACACCAATTTTCAGTAGTTTATCAATGTCCTTCCGGTCTCTGATTCCGCCTCCGGTTTGCACATTTAATCCTGTTTCGCTAATTATTTTCTTTATAATGTTGCTATTCTGAGGTTCTCCTGCACGTGCCCCATCCAAATCAACCACGTGGATTGTTTCAAACCCTTTGCCGGCAAATTTTTTGGCCACTTTTACCGGATTATCATAATAGGTTTTGCTCCTGTTAAATTTACCTTGTTCCAGCCGGATACACCGGCCGCCCATAATGTCTATTGCTGGTATTATTTCTATCATAACGCTAAAAAGTTTTTCAGAATTTGCGCACCCACTTCTCCGCTCTTTTCCGGGTGGAATTGGGTCGCGTAAAAATTTTCTTTTTTCAATGCAGCAGCGAACAGACCGGAATATTCAGTCTTTGCTATGGCATAATCTCCGTCAGGCACAAAATAACTGTGAACAAAATAGACAAAAGAGCCTTCATCAATATCTTTGAAAAGATCAGTCTGAAGGTTACCTATGCTGTTCCAGCCAATATGAGGTATTTTGACACCGCCGTTAAATCGCTTAACAGTGGCAGGAATCAGACCAAGGCAATCGGCTTTACCTTCTTCAGATTTACCGCACAGAAGTTGCATGCCCAGGCAAATTCCCAGTACCGGCTTAGTTAGGTTTTTTATCACCTCTGTCAGTCCCTTTTTCCCGAGGTACTTCATGGTTGAATAAGCGCTTCCCACACCGGGAAAGATCACTTTTTCAGCCTGCTGAATTTCTTTTGGATCACCGGTAACAAGGGCCTTTACTCCCAAGCGCCGGAGTGCAAAATCCACCGATCGTATATTTCCTGCATTGTATTCAATAATTGCTGTTTTCATAATACTGTTTTTAAATGTTTCCTTTGGAAGAGGGAATCATGGAGTGGCCATTTTCCAGCTTAACTGCTTGTCTTATAGCCCGGGCAAAAGCTTTGTAAACCGCCTCTATTTTGTGATGATCGTTTTTCCCGTCAGCTGAGATGTGCAAATTACATTTGGCTTTTTCTGCAAAAGACCTGAAAAAATGCTCAAACATCTCGGTGGGAACATCGCCTACTTTTTCCCTGCTAAAATCTACTTTCCATTGCAGGTAGGAACGTCCGCCGAAATCTATTACGCAACTGGCCAGACTTTCATCCATGGGAACATAGAAACCGTACCGGGCCAGTCCTTTTTTATTGGCGAGCACGCTGGCAAAAGCTTCACCTAAAGCAATGGCTGTATCTTCAATGGTGTGGTGTTCGTCAACCCACAAATCTCCTTCAGTTTTCAATGCTAAATTCATTCCTCCGTGAAATACCAATTGATCCAGCATGTGATCGAGAAAACCCAATCCGGTAGTGATGTCAGCTTTACCGGTTCCGTCCAGCGAAAGACTGCCTTTCACTTTGGTCTCGCGGGTTTCCCTTGCAAACCGGGTAAACCTCTGCCTGGTTTTTAAAAATTCGTAAACTGAATCCCATGAATCTGTCTGCAATGAACAACAATCCATGAGATTTTCCGGCAGTTTCTTTCCATTCTCAAATTTAATGGCTTTCAATCCCATGTTTTTGGCCAATTCAACATCAGAAAAGCGGTCGCCAACGACATAAGAATTCTCACGGTCGAAATCACTCATCAAATAATGCTTAACCATTCCTGTCGCGGGTTTTCGGCTGGGTGAAGGACTATCTGCCGTAGAACGATCGATACAGATTTCTTCAAACTCCACTCCTTCCCGTTTTAAGGTCGCTAATAATTTTTCCTGCACAAGGTTAAAATCCTTTTCGGGGTATTGCTTAGTTCCAAGCCCATCCTGGTTGGAAACCATTACCAAACGATAGTCAAGCGTATTAATGATCTTAAATAAATTTCTTATCGCTCCCGGAAGGAATTTTAATTTCTCCAGGGAATCAATCTGCTCATCAGGTGGTTCTTCTATGATCGTGCCATCCCGATCAATAAACAAATACTTTTTATTAATCATGATTCATAATTCTTTAAAGTTTTTATCAGCCTTCGGTTCTGCTTTGGGGTTCCTACAGTAATCCGCAATAAATTCGGATTCTGCAGCGTGGAACGATCTCTCACGATAAAACCACTGTTTTTCAGGTAATCGTAAAGATCACTTGCATTTTGAACTTTCACCAAAACAAAATTGGCATCTGAGGGATAGACCCGAACAACAAAATCCATACTGTCGAGGTAAACAATCAACTTTTCGCGTTCTTTTTTAATTTCCCGTATCTGTTGATTGATCTTCTTCTCTGATCTCATCTTTTCGATTGCAATCTCCTGAGTTATCCGATTAACATTGTAAGGACACTTCATCCTGTTCAAAACATCAATAATCTCTGTTTCAGCAAAGGCCATTCCCAGGCGTATTCCAGCAAGCCCCCAGGCTTTGGAAAGCGTTTGCAAGACAACCAAATTAGGATAATACCTGATATCATCCAGATAGCCACTTGTATCAGAAAAGTCAAGGTAAGCCTCATCAATCACAACGATTCCCGGAAACTTATTAAGGATCTTCAAAATTTCAAGGCGTTTCAATACATTCCCTGATGGATTATTCGGACTGCAGAGAAAAATCATCTTGGTATTCTCATCGCATTTGCTCAGCAGATCTTCTGCATCAAGCTGGAAATTATTATCCAGTTCAGACTTTCTTGTTGAAACCTGGTTCAAATCTGCCATTACCTGGTACATTCCAAAAGTAGGATCAATGGTAACAATATTATCCGTTCCCGGTTGGCAAAAAGCGCGAACCAACAAATCAATAATCTCATCGCTGCCATTCCCGAGAAAAATATTTTCCCAATCGACTTGTTTTCTTTCTGCAATAAGAGATTTTAAGCGGACCTGAAGCGGATCCGGATAACGATTCAGCTCATTGCCAAAAGGGTTTTCGTTGGCATCGAGCATCACAAAATCATTTCCACCAAACTCTTCGCGTGCCGAAGAATAAGGTTTCAGTCTTTTGATATTTTCTCTTACCAGGTTATCGATTGTTTTCATAGCAATTGCTTTTTTGTGGCCAGACGAATTTCTACGGCTAGTTTGTGTGCCTGTAGTTCCTCTTTGCCTGCCATGATCATTGTTACCTCTCCCATATCTTCCAATCCTGATTTTTCAGCCTTTTGGAAGGTGATTTTCTTCATAAAAGAATCAATATTAACACCGCTGTACCCCTTGGCTGCACCACCTGTTGGTAAAACGTGGTTTGTTCCGGAAGAATAGTCACCCAAACTTTCGGGAGTGTACCGCCCTATGAAAACAGAGCCTGCATTTACAACTTTTTCTGCCATTTCATCGGCATTTTCACAGGCAAGAATAAGGTGCTCGGGAGCATACTCATTGACCATCTCCATAATTTTATCATTATTTTCCAGAAGAATCAATTTGGAAGACTCAAGGGATTTTTCCACAAGGTCTTTTCTGGGCAACTCATTCATTAAGCTGGTTACCGACTCATTTACCTTTTCAAGCATTTTTTCTTCCTCTGTTAGAAATAAGACCTGGCTGTCTGCTCCGTGTTCTGCCTGTGCCAACAAATCAGCAGCCACATAATCCGCCGGAGTAGCAGAGTCTGCAACCACCAGTACTTCTGAGGGACCAGCCGGCATGTCTATGGCAACCCCTTCTGCATTTACCATTTGCTTGGCAAGCGTTACATACTGGTTGCCCGGTCCAAAGATTTTGTTTACCTGCGGAACGGTTTCCGTTCCGTAAGCAAAAGCAGCAACAGCCTGCGCACCTCCCACTTTAAAGATCGCATCCACACCACTGATCATGGCAGCGTAAACAATCGCCGGGTTGATATTCCCGCTGCTGTCAGGAGGAGTTGCAAGGTAAACACTATTACACCCTGCCAGTTTTGCCGGAACAGCCATCATCAGAACCGAAGAAAACAGGGGTGCACTTCCGCCGGGGACATAGATCCCAACCGATTCCACCGGTACAGGTTTTTGCCAGCATGTTAGCCCATTTCCCATATCTACAGTGACGGTCTCCGGCATTTGAGCCTTATGGAATTTTTCAATATTCCCTGAGGCTCTGATGATCGCCTGTTTGAGGTCTTCTCCGACATCACGGGATAAATTTTCAAATTCCTCTTTGTTTATCCTGAAATTTTCCACATAAGCATTGTCAAGTGCTTTCGTGTATTTCTTCAGGGCTCTGTCGCGGTTTTTTCTTACATCTTTTAAGATTTCACGAACGCTGATTTGAATCTCCTCGTCGGTTCGGGCCGGACGTTTCAATAATTCAAACCACTTCTCTTTACCTGGATTTTTTACAATTTCCATAATAATATCATTTAAAAAGTTATACAATCATTTTTTCTATGGGAATAACTAAAATTCCCTGTGCCCCCTCTTCTCGGAGCCTGTCAATCACATCCCAAAAAACAGCCTCATTAAGGACAGAGTGTACAGAACTCCAGCCCTCTTCAGCAAGAGGCATAACAGTCGGACTTTTCATTCCGGGAATCAGTCCGGTTATTATATCCAGTTTATCATTCGGAGCATTTAGCAGGATGTATTTATTATTTTTCGATTGTTTTACACTATCAATGCGAAAAAGAAACTGGTTAAGCAGATTTGATTTTTCCTGAGAAAGTTCTTTTTTCGAGATAAGCACAGCCTGGGATTTCATTACCTGTTCAACCTCCTTCAAGCCGTTGCTTATCAGGGTGCTTCCTGTACTCACAATATCAAAAATGCCCTCGGATAATCCTATTCCGGGAGCAATTTCAACAGATCCACTAATTTCATGGATATCGGCTTTTATGTTATTGGATTCAAAGAAATCCTGGAGAATTTGCGGGTATGAAGTTGCAATTCTCTTGTTTTGAAAATACTGTACACCCTGATAATCGACTTCTTTAGGAATAGCCAGTGACAAGCGGCAACCGGCAAAACCCAGTTTTTTCAGGGTATCCACTTCACTTTTCTCTTCTTTAACAACATTCTCTCCGACAATTCCTATATCAGCTACTCCATCGCTTACATAGCGGGGAATATCATCATCCCTTAAATAGAGTACTTCAAGTGGGAAATTGCCGGATAACGAAAGCAATTTACGATTGCCGTTTGTCAGGCTAATGCCGCACTCTTTGATTAATTGAATCGACTTTTCGCTTAAACGACCTTTCTTTTGTAATGCAATTTTTAATTTACTCATAATTAGGCTTTTATATTTTAATGAAACAAAAAAGGGCTGCAGAAATCTGCAGCCCTTGTCGAATTTTATCTATAATTGGTACATACTACATCTTTCTACATATCATAAGTGTCATCAAATGATGATGGTGGTGATGATGAGTAGTATGTATGTTTGTATATTTCATTCTAAAATTTTGTTTTAAACTAAAAAAGCCCGCAAAAAATGCGGGCTTCAAATTTTATATAGACCTTGGACATTTTTTGCACTATTCGCCTGTTCCATCATGATGATGGTGATGAGCGTGTGCTTTATGTCCAAGAATTTCTTTCATAACTGTTTGCAAGTATAGATATTTTTCAAATAAAAAACAAAAAATAGTAGAAAAAGTTTTTTGGCTTGTGCAATGTTAGTTTTGTAATAACTTTGTATGAAAGATCATTTAAAAACTGTTTTAATTTTATTTAAAATTCTACTTTACCAAATTTTTTAGATATTATTTTTCATAGTAAACCCTAATATCTGTTCGATTTCTAAAAATTTTGTATTTTAATTTACAAAATTTTTAGAAATCATAGACGGGAGAAACATTTTAATCCCCGCCCTAAAGATAGGACGGGGCTATGAATCACAAAAAAAACTAATTTGTTAAAGCTGGACAAATCAAAAAAAATAAATCATAAAGAAATAATGATATGAAAACTTATAAAATTTACCAGGCAGGAGAATTTGTAAGCACAAATCAAACACTTGAGGTTGAAAATCCTTACACACAAAAGGTATTTGCGCAGACTTACCTTGCCGGAAAAGAAGAACTGGAAATAAGTATTAAGAAAGGCAAAGAGGTGGAAGAAGAGATGAAAAACCTACCCGTTTACAAGAGGTATGAAATACTGATGCAGATTGCCCATAAGATTGAGGAGCAAAAGGATGAACTGGCAGAGACGTTGGTAAAACAAGCCGGCAAACCCTGGAAATACGCCCTCGGAGAAATTAACCGTGCCATTCAGGGCTTTACGATCGCTGCCGAAGAATCGAAAAGACTGCCCAAAGAATATTTGTCAATCGACTGGACTCCAAAAGGAGAAGGGAAAGAAGGACTTATTAAACATTTCCCGGTGGGATTAATGGCCGGAATCTCTCCTTTTAATTTCCCGATGAACCTGGCAGTGCATAAAATAGCTCCGGCCATTGCTGCAGGAAACCCTATCATTCTGAAACCAGCCAGAACCACACCCCTCTCCGTTCTGCAGCTTGCCAAAATTATAGATAAAACAGACTTGCCCAAAGGCGCATTTTCAGTCCTTCCGATGGACCGTGAAGCAGGCAACCAACTGGTTACTGATGAAAGAATTAAGATGTTGTCTTTCACTGGTTCTCCTTCGGTTGGCTGGAAAATGAAACAGAATGCCGGGAAGAAAAAAATAGCCCTGGAACTGGGCGGCAATGCAGGCTTAATCATTTCAAATTCAGCAGACATTGACAAGGCTGTTGATAAATGCCTGGTTGGTGGCTTTGCTTATTCGGGCCAGGTATGCATTCACACACAACGTATTTATGTGCATAAAGAGATATTCGAAGAATTCTCGGAAAAATTCACCGAAAAAGTCAAACAATTAAAAGCAGGAGATCCGCTTGAAGAAAGTACCGATATTTCCGTTTTGATCGACCAGCAAGATGCCGACAGGGTTGAAGACTGGGTAAACGAAGCAGTAGAAAAAGGAGCAAAAATACTTACAGGCGGAAACAAAAAAGATGGATATTATGAACCAACAGTGCTTACCAACACAAAAAATGAAATGAAGGTCTGTTCACTGGAAATTTTTGGTCCGGTAGTTACACTAGAGCCTTTCGATAACTTTCAGCAGGCTATCGATGAAGTGAATAATTCTGATTATGGTTTACAGGCAGGTGTTTTTACCAACAACATTAAGGAGATGAATGCCTCATTTGAACAACTTGAGGTTGGTGGTGTTATAGTAAATGATGTGCCGACATTTCGTGTAGACCAAATGCCTTATGGAGGAGTAAAAAATTCAGGTTTTGGAAGAGAAGGCATCAAATATTCGATTCATGAAATGATGGAACCAAAATTACTGGTAAAAAACACTGATTATTAACCTGTAAAACATAGAAACCATGAAAACAAAAAATGCAATCCTTGTTCTTAGCTTGTTTTTTATTACCCTGGCAGGCTGTAAGAATCCTGAGGGCGAAAAAACTAAAGCATCTGAAGCCAAAGAGGTCAGCAAAGAACAAACAACCGACCAGGAAAAATTTGGTGTTAACACCGAAAAAAGTGTAATTCACTGGACAGGAACCAAACCAACTGGTGAGCATCATGGAACCCTCCAGATAAAGGATGGTCAGATTTTTATAAAAGACGGTAAAATTTATGGTGGGAAAGTAATAATGGATATGACCTCCATAAAAAATGAAGACATTGAAAAAGAGAATATGCGTCAGAAATTGGTTGGTCACCTGAAATCAAAAGATTTTTTTAATGTTGAAAATTACAAGGAAGCTGCCTTCGAATTAACCAACATTGAAAAGATCGGAGAAGATGAATTTTCACACAAGGTATCAGGGAACTTAGACATTAAAGACATTTCGAAAAACATCGCCTTCAAAATAAATGTTAAAATGGAAGGAGATAAAATTGCTGTTGAATCAGAAAAATTTCTTATAGACAGAACCAACTGGGATATCAATTATAAATCAAAAAGTGTGTTTGATAATCTCAAAGATCAGTTTATCCATGATGATGTTGGAATCAAATTTAAATTAGCAGCTCAAAAATAAACGATAGCAAAACTTAGAGAAATAACGAGTTATTGAATTGACAATAACTCGTTTTATTTTTCTGTAATTCCTTTATAAATAATTTTGGTTTTATATTTTTGCAGAACCAAAAAGCTTGGCTTCTAGCACAATAAATCGCTAAAAGGCAAGCAAAACAAAGATGTAATGGATATAAAAAAATCTGAATTTGTAAAAAGCATCACGAATCTTGAACAAGGGAAAGACCTCAACAAGCCAGAGTTTGCTTTCGTGGGCCGTTCCAATGTTGGAAAATCTTCGCTGATCAATATGTTGCTCAACCGGAAGAAACTGGCCAAAACCTCGCAAAAGCCAGGATGTACAAGAACCATTAACTACATTGAAGTAAATGATTCCTGGTATATTGTCGATCTTCCTGGTTATGGATATGCAAAGCGCTCAAAAGAGGAAAGAAAAGACATGGCTGGTTTTATAAAACAATATACGCTCAAATCAGGAAATCTGATGAATCTTTTTGTGTTGCTTGATTCAAGAATTAAGCCCCAGACCAGTGATCTGAAATTCATGGAATGGCTGGGAGTTAATCAAATTCCATTCAGTATGATTTTTACAAAAATTGACAAAATTCCGAGCAAAGAGCTGTCGAAAAACATGATGAAATATCAGCAGGAAATGTTAAAAACATGGGAGTTTCTGCCCCCTACTTTTAAGACCTCAAGTGTCTCAAAGCAAGGGAAAGAGGACATTCTGAATTATATGGAAAACATTTTAAAGAGTGTTGATAATTAGTTGGCTATTTACCCAAAAAAATAAAAAGATATTATATTTTTGCAGCAGGCTAATTTTTTAAAAAACATCATAATGGATAATAATCTGTCAAAACCACCAATCAAGCTATTCACAGGAACAGCTTCCAGATATTTCACAGAAAAAATTGCCAAAGAGGCTAATCTTGAAATCGGGAAATCAACACTAATTGAATTCAGCGATGGTGAATTCCAAACCTCTTATGAGGAAACCGTGCGGGGAGCTTATGTTTTTATCGTTCAATCAACTTTTGCGCCAACCAGGAATTTGTTTGAGTTACTTCAAATGATCGACGCAGCAAGGAGAGCCTCAGCATATAAGGTTGTGGCTGTAATTCCTTACTTTGGATTTGCCAGGCAAGACAGAAAAGACAAGCCCAGGGTTTCTATCGGTTCTAAACTTGTTGCCAATTTGCTTATTGCAGCAGGTGTTGACCGTATTATGACATTAGATTTGCATGCGGATCAGATTCAGGGATTCTTTGACATACCAGTTGATCATCTGTATGGATCATCAATATTTGCCTCTTACATTAAACAACTCAATCTGGACAACCTTGTTATTGCAGCTCCTGACATGGGCGGAACCAAAAGAGCAAATGCTTATGCCAATCATTTACAAACACCTTTAGTGGTTTGCCATAAATCAAGAGAAAAGGCTAATGTTGTAGATGACATGACGGTAATTGGTGATGTGGAAGGAAAGAATGTAATCATCATGGATGATATGATTGATACAGCCGGAACAATGACAAAAGCAGCCAATAAGATGATAGAATTAGGAGCCCAAAGTGTAAGAGCAATGGCCACTCATGCTGTATTATCAGGTCCTGCTTACGAAAGAATTAACGAATCAGAACTGACAGAAGTGATTGTCACTGACTCAATGGCAATTAAACCTATGTCAGATAAAATTAAAGTCCTCTCTGTAGCAGGCGTTTTCGCTGATGTTATAAATAAAGTTTATAATTATCAGTCAATAAGTGCAAATTTTATTTTTTAAATTATATATTTGCAGTCTCAAAAAAAATTGAAATTAGTATAAGGAAAAAAAAGTTGAACAATGAAGCCACTTGATATTAAAGGAAAGTTCCGAGAAGATGTTGGGAAAAAAAGTACAAAAGAACTAAGAAAGAAGGGGCATGTACCTTGCCTTCTATACAGAGAAGGAAAAGCAATGCATTTTGAGGCTCCTGAAAAAGCATTTTTCAACTTGGTTTACAGCCCGGATGTTTATCTGGTAAACCTTGATCTTGATGGTGAAAAGTACCAGGCTGTAATGCAGGATATTCAATTTCACCCTGTTAAAGATAATATTCAGCATATTGACTTTTACCAGGTGATTGAAAAACATCCACTTTGGATGAAGATTCCTGTCAGATTTAAAGGTATTGCTGCCGGAATCCAGGAAGGTGGAAAACAGATCATCAAAATGAGGAAGCTTAAAGTAAGAGCCTTACCTAAAGACATGCCAGATGAAATTACACTTGATGTTTCTGAATTAACTATTGGAGATTCTATCAAAGTTGGAAACCTGGAATATGACAACCTTGAGCTGTTGGATGATGAAAACTCAGTAATTGTTCTGCTGAAAGCTCCTGGCGGTGGTTCAGCATTTGGTGAAGAAGAAGAAGAACTTGAAGGAGAAGAAGGAGAAGAAGCAGCCGAAGGTGAAGAAGGAGCAGCTGAAGGTGCTGAAGGCGGAGAAGGCGCTGAAGCAAAAGAAGGTGAAAATAAAGAATAAAATATTTCCTTTCTGAATGAAATACCTGATTGTCGGTCTAGGCAACATAGGAGACGAATATAAAGAGACAAGACATAATGTTGGTTTTAAAGTATTGGATGCTTTTGCAAAGGCATCCAATATTTCTTTTTCAGACAAACGTTATGGGGCTGTAGCAACTACCAAATTTAAGGGACGAACCTTTGTTCTCTTAAAGCCTTCTACATACATGAATCTTAGCGGAAAAGCCGTTAATTATTGGCTGAAAAAGGAGAAAATCCCTTTAGAACGTTTATTAGTGGTAGTTGACGATGTTGCTATTCCATTCGGCTCTGTTCGGTTAAGACCCAAAGGAGGCGATGCTGGTCATAACGGACTGGCCAACATTAACCAAATACTTGGTACAACAAACTATGCAAGGATCCGTTTTGGAATTGGAAATGACTATTACCCGGGAGAACAGGTAAGTTATGTTTTATCTGAATGGAGCAGCGAAGAAAAGAAAAAGCTTCCTGACCTTCTTGAACATTCTGTTGAAATGATAAAGGCATTTGGAACAATCGGGTTGGAACTAACAATGACCCGGTACAATTTAAAATAATTACATGTTTATGGAAAAAGAGGAAGAGAGGATTGACAAGTGGTTATGGGCTGTAAGAATTTTCAAAACAAGAAGCATGGCTATGAATGCCTGCAAGAAAGGACGTGTACTTATTAACGGACAGCAGGTTAAGGCTTCAAAAAATGTTAAAGTAGGAGAAATAGTAACTGTAAAAAAACGACCTGTTTTTTACAAATATGAAGTACTGGGTATACTGTCTAAACGTCAATCCGCAAAAATTGCAGAAAATTACAAAAAAGACATAACCCCTAAAGAAGAATTAACAAAACTTGAAGCCCAAAAATTACAACCCTTTGAGAAAAGAGACAAGGGTGCAGGACGCCCAACAAAGAAAGAAAGAAGAATTCTTGATCGTATTAAGAAAAAAGGACTTTAACGATGATCATTGCCAGAGAAAAGAAAAAAAACAACATTGCTGAATATATTCTTTATATGTGGCAGATCGAGGATATGATCCGTGCCAATAATTTTGACCTTGGAAAAATTAAAAAAAACATTATTGAAAAATTTGAGCAACCGGAGGAGGTCAGAAATGAAATGGCAAAATGGTACGAAGACCTCATCAACCGAATGGAAAAAGAAGATATAAAAGAAAAAGGTCACCTTGGTTTTTTAAATGAAACAATACAGGAATTAGAAAACCTTCATGAACAATTGATTAAAGACACAAATGAATTAGATTATATAGCAGATTATAACAAAGCCAAATCAAATATTAACGACCTGAAAACCAAGTCGAGGGGAGCAACAGGAGATATTGAGACAGCTTTGCAGGGTCTGTATGGTTATTTAATGCTAAAACTCAAAGGAAAAACAATAAATCCTACCACACATGATGCAATGTCCTCAATAAGCATTCTCGTTTCACACCTTAGTTATAAATACAAGAAAATAAAACAATAAAAAAGTGCCCATAAAATAACTTTGGACACTTTTATTTTTTCAAACCAGGAATAATTTACTTTTTGTTTATTACTGACTGCTTACCAAAGATGCCTGACCAGGTAAATAGCACTGGTAAGTATGGATAGCTTTAAAAATAGTTTTGTTATTTTTGCCATCCACAAAAAACTGTAACGTTTTTTCAGTCCCGTTTTTTCTATAGGTTTTAAGTTTAACTGTATTTTTACCCTTTTCAAGTGGTATTCTGGATACGTTAATGGAATAAGGCAACGTTTGCCAATTTCTTGTATCCGCTTTTTCTGTAGCGGTATTAACCCAGTTGGCTATCATTCCCAATGTTTCATCCTGTTCTTTAATCAATTCTTCCAAAGCCTTTTTTATAGCTACTCTTAGTATGGCATTACTTAATTCACGTATCAATCTGTCTCTTAAAGTTTTAAAAGCAATCTCATTCACATCCTGTGCCATTTCCATTTTCATCTTCTCCCCATTTCTATATATTTTTCCTCTCTTATAGACAGGTTTTCTTTCTACATATTTTGGCAAGGCAATTTTAAAGAAACTTAAATTGCTAAGAGCAGTTTTCTCTTTTGCACTTTTATCGCCCATATATACGGGAAAATTCATCCCCTCATCTCCGCTTGACAGGGTAATATATCCATTTTCTCCACTCATACCCTTGGAAAATTGTATCACATTTTCATCTTTTATAGGGCCAAATCCATTTAACCACAGCACAATCAGTTCTCCGTTTTCTTTTGGCTGATATTCGTAATCAATACCAAATTCTTTTTCATAATAAGCAACCTCTTCACTGAAACCTGTCAGGTAGGCAGCCCTTAGAAGATCATGTTTTAACTGATCGGGAACGGTCATATTAAAATACTCGGTATAATCTTCTTTATAGGCTTCATAAGCATTCCTGTATGCTATAAAAGCATCGTTAAAATTTGCATTTGTTTCATAGATCATACCCATTAAATAATGTGCAAAAGCATCACGCTGATATTTATTTTTGTGATCTTTGTACTTATCATTTAATTCCTGGAGTCTTATATTAATCCTCCTGCATTCGACCAGTGCATCCTCATAATTTCCCATTTTAATATAATTCAGTGCTGTATAGTAGTAAAGCATTACAGCTTCAAAATCTTCAGGGGAATAAGGTTTAACATTGGGATTTGATACAAGAGCAAGAGCTTCAAGACTGTAATTTTTAAGATAATCCTCTATTATTCTATCAGCTTCATGAAAGTACTCGTTGCTTTTCTGGGTACTATCCAACATCCATGCTACATAACCCCTGTTTAAATAATGCAGCAGCTTATTCTTTCCTTCCCTTCCTTTCTTATCATTTTTCAGCCATTGATTTGCCTGCTGAAAATTTCCATTCATTAAATAATTCTGAAAGTCCTGTGTACTTTCGTAATAAGTGCTACAACCTATAATAAATAATAATATTAAAGAAACAACAAGATTTCTTTTAAAAATTTTGTTTCTACTCATAACTGGATGAATTAAAATTAATATCGGGTTTGGTTAACAAAATAAGATACACTGGTCAAATTTTTATTTTTAATCTGTAATATATTTCTTGATTTTTTTATCACCAATCCATACAATCTCGTTTGTTTCCAGGTTTGTTAATTCCAGGTTAATCTGGTAAGAAACCACTTTTTCATCTCTGTAGGAATCTACAATTGAATTAATAGAACCCTGCAGCATAAAATCAGCTCCCAGTTCTTTACCCCAGTCTTTGGCAGTAGAGGAAGAGGCAAAATCCTGCTGATCTGCTCTTTCTCTTCTCAGGGCAGCTCTCTTATTACCAGCTTGGACCAGTCTTACAGAACCATTATTAATAACCGATCTTTCAATATCTTTAATAAATGTTTCTGCACTTATATGTTCATGGCTCTTATTACTTACCAAACCTACAATCATGATTGGTCGTTTGCCATCATGAGATTCTTTGTAATTATCAAGCCATCTGGCATTTAGCACCTGATTTACCATAGCATCTGCAACTTTTCTGGAATCAGTATCGTTCCATCTTCCACTTAGATCAACTTGCTGATTTGTATCTATTCTTTGCACTTCTCTTTTAGGCGTGCATGATGTCCAGCTCATTGAAACAAGAGCGGCTACAAAAAATAAACTAATAATTTTTTTCATTTTTTTTAATTTTATTTGTTAAACATTACTCAAATTGATTCAAATCTTTTTGTATTTCATTTTTTAATTTATCACTTACTTTAGTTAAAGGTAATCTCAGATGTCCGGGAATAATCTTTTTTAATTCCAATGCACATTTAATGCCAGCGGGGTTTCCTTCAGCAAATAATTTTTCAATAACCGGCAACAATTTATAGTGTAAATCACGTGCTTTCTTAAAATCATTATTATTCGCAGCCTTAACCATAGCTGATGTTTCTTTTGGAAGGACATTTCCCACTACAGAAATAACACCTGATACGCCAACAGACATTAACGGCAGTGTTATGGCATCTTCTCCTGAAAGTACGATAAAATCCGGGGGTATATTGCGGATAATTTCCATGGATTGTTCTATGCTTCCACTTGCTTCTTTAACAGCCACAATATTTTTAAAATCATTTGCCAGCTTCAGGATCGTGGAAGGTTCAATATTTTTTCCTGTTCTTCCCGGTACATTATATAAGATAACCGGTACGGGTGAATTTTCTGCCACAAGCTTAAAATGTTCATATAACCCTCTTTGGGTAGGTTTGTTATAATAAGGTGCAACAGAGAGAATTGCATCGACACCTTTAAAATCTGTTGAGTTGATCTTCTCAAGCAGTGCCTGTGTATTATTTCCACCCATGCCTAAAACAACCGGCAATTCACCTTTGTTGGCTTCCAGGATAGTAGTAACTACTTTTCCCTGTTCCTCTCTGTTCAAAGTAACAGACTCTCCAGTTGTACCCAGGACTACCAGGAAATCTACATTGTTTGATTTCAAATAATTTACATGGTTGGTCAGTGATTTCAGATCGGGTTCATTCTGCTCATTAAAAGGTGTGGTAATTGCAACACCAGTTCCTGTAAATTTATGATTTACCATATTAAGCTCCCTTTTGATTATTTATATTACTCAAATAATGTTTTAGCTGCTCAAGATAAAAATTATCTCCGTGTTTTTCATTTAATCGTAGAGTTAAATCATATTCAAATCCAACCTCATTGGTTTTTCCTACTTTAAAGCAAGCTTTAGATAAGTTATTAATATACTTAACCGGGAAAAACGATTCTGAACTTAAATCTATTAAAATATCAAATTCTTTAGTAATGAATTTATCAATGAATTTCCCTGAAGGTTTTTGATACCAGTTTAAATCTTCTTTTGAAAAAATATTAATTGCAGAGATACTGCGCAAATTAGAGGGAATTCCTTTATGTGGATAGTATGCCAGTGCAAAAATATTGTTCCCATGTTCACTGAGAAACGAAAGAAATGGATCAATTTTTTCATAATCCTGCATATTTTCTACGTTAAATAATACGCCAATATTTTGAGCTGTAGACAAATTATATACAGTTTTCCTGCGTTTCAGTTTCTTTTGTTTTTTAGCCAGGATATAATTACCGAACGAAATTTTCATGTTTCTAAAAGGATTCATGTTACAATAATAATAAATTTTAAGGAATAATTAAATTCTTAATATTTCCTGATTAACTTCAGGAACTCATCTTCACCAATAATCTTTATATCATATTTTTTTGCTTTATCAAGTTTTTTGGGGCCTGTATTTTCTCCTGCCAATAAATAATCTGTATTTGAAGATACTGAAGAAGTATTTTTCCCTCCATTCTGCTCAATCATTTCTTTCAGTTCGTTTCTGGAAAATTTACTAAATACACCTGATATGACAATACTTTGTCCTTTTAATTTCTGAGAAGAAGTTTCGCTTTTTTCAGCTTCCATCTTAACTCCTGCCTTTCTTAATTTTTCAATAATCTGTAAATTCTTCTCATCCTTAAAATAATCGAGAATGCTTTGGGCAATTTTCTCTCCAATTTCATCAATTTCAACCAGTTCATCAAATTTAGCCTGTGCCAGTTTGTCAATCGATTCAAAATTTTTCGCAAGAATTTTCGCCATTGCTTCTCCAACAAAACGAATTCCCAAAGCATACAAAACCCTGTGAAATGGAACTTCTTTCGAGTTTTCAATACTGTTGAGCAAATTGCTGGCAGACTTATCTGCAAATCTTTCTAAAGAAAGGATATTATCTTTATCTAAATAATAAAGATCGCCCGGATCTTTAACATACCCTTTATTGAATAAAGCTTCTGTAGTAGCTTGTGCTGCTTCAATATTCATTGCTTTTCTTGACACAAAATGTTCAATTCTTCCTTTAATCTGTGGTGGACAACCTGTTTCATTCGGGCAATATCTTTTGGCTTCACCTTCAATTCTTTCAAGTTTGGTGCCACATTCAGGACAATAATCTATGAATGAAACAGCCTTACTGTCAGAAGGTCGTTTATCTTTATTTACTCCGACTATTTTCGGTATAATCTCTCCTCCTTTTTCCACATTAACATAATCTCCTATTCTCACATCCAGCAGCTTTATCTGATCCTCATTATGCAAAGAAGCTCTTTTCACTTTAGTCCCTGCCAGTTGTACCGGATCAAGATTAGCTACAGGAGTGACAGCGCCTGTTCTTCCTACCTGGTAGTGAATATCAAGTAATTTGGTTTCTGCCTGTTCGGCCTGGAATTTATAAGCAATTGCCCATCTTGGTGATTTGGCCGTATAACCTAACTGTTCCTGTTGTTTATATGAGTCCACTTTTATAACAACACCATCGATATCATAAGGTAAGTCCTCTCTTTTCTCTTCCCAGGTATGTATGTATTTGTAAACCTCCTCAAGGTTATTGCAACGGGTAAGCTGGGCAGAAATTCTGAATCCCCAATCCTTTGCTTTCATTAGATTATCATAATGAAATTCAGATGGTAAATCTTCACCAAGCAGAGCATAAAAAAAACAATCAAGTGGCCTTTTTGCCACTTCCGATGATTTCTGAAGTTTTAAAGTTCCTGCAGCAGCATTTCTCGGATTGGCAAAGGGTTTATCTCCCTTTCTTTCTTTTTCTCTGTTGAGCCTTTCAAAACTTTCGTGAGGCAGCAAAATCTCACCCCTGATTACAAAATCATCAGGAAAATCCCCTTCTCTTAATTTTAACGGGATGCTTTTAATGGTCCTCACATTGGCCGTAACATCATCTCCTTCTACGCCATCTCCCCTGGTAAGTGCCTGAACCATTTCGCCCTTTTTATAAGTAATTGCAATGGCTACCCCATCATATTTTAATTCACAAGTATATTTAGGATCACTTTTTAATTCCTTTTTTATTCTTGTTTCAAAGTCTTTAATTTCTTCTTCACTGTATGTATTGCTCAATGAGTACATTGGGTATCTGTGCCTGACCTGGTTGAATTCTTTATTAATATCACTCCCAACTCTTTGTGAAGGAGAATTCTCATCTTTGAACTCAGGAAATTGCTCTTCCAGGTCAATTAATTGTTTCATTAAGGCATCATACTCAAAATCGCTGATAGTTGGACTGGCAAGTACATAATACCGGTAGTTATGCTCAGATAATTCGTTTCGGAGTTTTTCAATCTTTTTCCTGGCTTCCTCTTTTGTCATTATTTTTTAGTAACAAATTTAACAATGCTTTCCTAAAGAAGAAGCCATTGATGTTATATTTTTCCAATTTTTATGAACAAAAAAACCAATAAAACAGCATATTATATTTTATGACAATACCATTTCCGGAGAAAACCTTTACGATATCTTCTGATAATTATTATTTACCAGATTTGTTTGTTTAAAATAAAAACGATTACGATCAAACACAAATAAGCGGGAGAAATTCCCGGGGAGAGGCTGGAATGAACGTTAACTAAATAAAAAACAAGAAAAAATACAATTCATTATTTATGTCAAAATATTTATTTACAAGCAAATAACTGCCGGCAAAATTTATTATTCAGAGCATGAAAAAACAAAATGAAAAATGTTTTAAAATGAATCGAATTCACTTAAAAAATCATTTGTATCAGTTTCGTAATAAGTACCAGTGACAATACTATCAATGTCAACATAATTCTATCTTTTTGGATTCGTATAACAATTAGGGTTTTACAATTAATGTGCCAAAATATTTTTCCTTGATTTACAGGGCAAAGATAAGAAAACAAATAGAATAATTGTTCATTTACGGACAAAAACCGTACGTTAATGAACAAAAATTAAATATAGAAATATTTGGAGCCAGATTGTATTATCTTTGACCCAGAGTTAAGAATTATGAAAGAGTGTACAGGAAACATATTTATTTACAACCAGCAAAGACTGCCCTGCAAAAGGTTTAATGAAAAGTATCACCTAGATTCAGGGCTGTCGATTTATGAAGTATTAAGGGTTGAAGATGGGGTGCCTGCATTTCCGGATTATCACATTAGCAGGCTTTTTAACTCATTAAAGCTCGAAAAAATAAAGATCGTTAAAGATAAAAATAACCTGATTAAAAACATTTTTGAAATAATAAAAGAAAATAAACTGAGACGGGGCCGCATCAAGATAATTCTTCAATTCCCTGATTTCCCAGAAAGTTTTAATTTTAATGAATTGTATTATCAAACCACAAATACTTTTCCACCGGCAGAATATTATCAAAAGGGAGTAAAAACAATTCTTTGCAATGTGGTTCGTGACCTGCCAAATGTTAAAATCGTGAATACAGAGGCAAGGAATCAGGCCAACAAAAAAATAAAAGAGACAGGGGCTTATGAAGCCATTTTACTGAATCCTAAAGGATACTTAACGGAAGGAAGCCGTTCCAATTTGTTCTTCATTAAAAACAAACAGTTGTTTACTCCTCATGATGAGAACGTTCTGCAAGGAATAGCAAGAAAAAATGTAACAGAAATATGCAGAGAAAAAAATCTGGACCTGGTTATAAAAAACATCCATTACACTGAACTAACGGAGTTTGACGCTTCTTTTCTGACAGGTACATCCCCTAAGATATTACCGGTAAATCAGATAAACGATCTTCAATATGATGTTCAGAACAAACTTATGAGAAAATTAATGGAAGCTTATGATAAAAAATTAAAAAAGAATTTATCTATAATAAAAAAGAACTATTCAAACATGATGTTATAAATTTCAATCTTTTTTTATATTTCATTAATTTGTTAAAGTAAAAATAATCTTATGGAAGAATTATATCCTTTTAAATTCAAAGCAATATATAAAGAAAAGATATGGGGTGGGCAGAAACTTAATTCTGTATTAAACAAGTCTGTTCCATCGGATAAAAAAATTGGTGAAAGCTGGGAAATTTCATCAGTGCAGGATAATCTTTCGGTAGTAGCCAATGGCTACCTGGCTGGCAATAATCTGCAGGAACTCATCGAAGTGTACATGGGTGATCTTGTTGGAGAAAATGTATTTAAACGATTTGGCGAGGAATTCCCATTGCTGATCAAATTCATTGATGCAAGTGATGTATTATCTATCCAGGTACATCCTGATGATGAACTGGCACGCAAACGTCATAACGCCTACGGAAAAACGGAAATGTGGTATGTAATACAGGCCGATGAAGGGGCAGAATTAATTTCCGGATTTAACCGGGAAATGGATAAAGAAACTTACCTTAAACATTTGAAAAATAATACTTTGCCTGAAATTTTAAATAGTGAAAAAGTAAGTGCAGGAGATGTCTTCTTTTTGCCTTCGGGAAGAGTCCATGCCATTGGTAAAGGGATTCTCCTGGCGGAAATTCAGCAAACATCGGATGTTACTTACCGTATTTTTGACTGGAACCGCAAAGGACAGGACGGCAAACCCAGGGAATTACACAATGATCTGGCTGTGGATGCTATTGATTACAAATATTATAAAGAGTACAGAACCAATTATACGTTAAAGCCTAATGAGACCTCTAATTTGGTTAAGTGCAAATACTTCACAACCAACATTCTGGAATTTGACCGGATTTTAGAAAAAGATTTCATAGATCTCGATTCGTTTGTGGTTTATATGTGCATGGATGGCATGGCAGAAATAACTTATAACGAAGAAGAAAAACTGGAGATAAGCAAAGGAGAAACTCTCCTTGTACCCGCAACAGTAGATCATATAAAAATTGCTCCAAAAAACAAAGCAAAACTTCTTGAGGTCTACATTGAATCAAAAAATGAAAAAGAAGAACAATAAGTAATGTTAACTTGTTTTTCTTAGTATGAGTATATCTGAAGAAAAAACAAATAACCCTGTTATTCTCTTTGACGGATATTGCAATTTATGCAGTGGATCAATCGTATTCATACTGAAAAGAGAAAAAAAGGATCTGTTTAGGTTTGCTTCTCTTCAATCAAAAACAGGAAAACAATTAATCAAAAAATATAAAGACAGCACTGAAGAAGATTCAGTTATTCTCATCGAAAACAAAAAAATTTTCACAAAATCATTAGCTGCTCTCAGAATTGCAAAACGGTTAAAATTTCCATGGAATCTATCATACGTATTTATAATAATTCCACCATTTATAAGAAATTATTTTTACGACCTTATAGCCAGAAACCGAAAAAAATGGTTTGGCAGCAGGTCAACTTGTTATTTCCCTGAAAAGAATATGTCTCATAAATTCCTGGAATAATTCCGGCTCTTTCCTGTTTTACTTCTCAAACTTTCCCATCAATTCAGCTTTTTCAATGGTATGAGCCGACACTTTTTCATCAAACTCTTCCATTGTTTTAATATTGCCAAGTGTTTCTACATCAAGCGCATACAATCTGAAAAAATAACGGTGAATTCCCGAAGGCGGACAGGGTCCTCCATAGTCTTCTTTTCTGAAATTATTCTGTACCTGTTTTCCGGGAATTGAATTCTCTGGTATCTCCCTTTTATCTTTATCAATATCATAAACAAGCCAGTGTACAAAGGTTCCCATAGGTGCATCCGGATCCTTTACACTCAAGGCAAAACTCTTCGTTGCATTAGGTACATTTTTCCAGCTTAAAGCCGGATTTACATCTTCTCCTTTGCAACTATACTTTACAGGAATAAAATCCTGGTGATTAAATGCATTGCTTTGTAATTTCATAATCTTTCCTCCTTTATTTTGTTTGGCCCTTCTCTGTGTAAAAGATTCAATTGCTACAATTCCTACCATCAATGATATTCCCAGAAATAATATGAAATATTTTTCAGTTTTTCTCTTTCTCATAAAGCAACCAGTTGAATTATCAAAATTATAAATTCGAAATGAATTTGTCAATAATTATTCTTTCTAATTATCAGTAAATTATACATAAATTATCAGGATTCTTTTTTTAACACATTATTGGTAATTCAGAGAAATATATAAAACATCAGAAAAGAGAAATAAAACAATTCAAAATCGTATAAGTATATTATTATAAAAAACCGTTTTGATTTTATCCTGCTTTAACAAAATAATTTTGGATGGCCCCGTCTCTTTAGGGCGGGGAATAAGTTAAACTATAATTTCCCTCAGATTTCTATAAATTTTGTAAATTAAGATACAAAATTTGTAGAAATCATAGTCGAAAGAGGCATCTGAATACATCTTTAAATTTGGTAAAGTAAAATATTTTAAGTTTCTGGAATTCAACATTCTTTTTTAGTATCTTACCTTGAAAAATCAATAAGAATCACATTCGGTAATTATTCAACCTGAAAAAATGAATTATGAAGTCCTCTCTTTTAGTTTTTTACATTTTTCTTTCAATCGTTTTTTTAAGAACTTCCCTGGCACAAAATCTTGAAATAACAGATAGCCTGGAGAAAGTTGCTGAAAGTAACCAGCAGGATTCAGTCAGGATTCATGCATTAATGAATTTAAGTATCACCTTCCAGGCAAACGATAGCGCACGGGCGCTCAGTTATGCAAGAAGAGCAAAAAAAATCAGTAAAGGTTCGGATTCAAACTGGGAAAAAGCAATCCCCTTTTATTTGTTTGCCCGGGTTTACTTAATGCACAATGAATACAAAAAATCACTGGAGTACTTCGAACAAGCTGATTCTCTGCTAAAAGAATCAGAGACCAGGACCTACGGAATTGTCCTGTTCTATCATGGAGATTGCCACTCCCAACTGGGAAATTATAAGGAGGCCATACAAAAACACAGGCAAGCGCTTAAAATATTCCGCGAAGAAGATGAAAAAATAACACAAGCGTATTGTCATAACAGCATTGGAAATATTTTATGGTTTCAGGGCTATTTTAAAAGGGCAAGTGAGGAGTATCAAAAATCTTTGCAAATTTTTAAAGATAAAGGCAGAAAAAGCGGAGTTGCTCCGTTACTAAACAACATAGCAATTCTCTATTTTGAACTGGAAGATTATGATAACGCGCTTGATTATTATTCTGAAGCTCTGGAAATATACAAAGAACTAAATGACTCGTCAGGTATTGCAATGATATGGCTCAATACAGGAGAAATATACTGGAAAAGAAAGGAGTACGAAAAGGCAATGGATTACTATACCCGATCATTAGATCTTTCAGAAAAACTAAATATGCCACAAAATGCTGCCTACTGCCTTACAAATATCGGAATTATTTATCTTGAAACTCAAAAATTTCAGCTTGCAGAAAAATATTTTGATGATGCCATGAAATATTGGGAGGATCTGGAGGACCGGACAGGACAGATCTATTGTCTTAACTATATTGGGATATTGGAATATAAAACAGGCCATTATACCGTAGCCATTAAAACCCTGCACAGATGCAGAAAAATAGCAGAAGAAATAGGCGCTCAGGATGAGATGCGGCGAGCTTATGAAACGCTTTCAAAAGCCTATGAGGCCACAAAAAATTATGAAAAAGCACTTGTATATCACAAACAGTTCAAACAACTGAATGACACTATTTTTAATGGAGAAACCAACCGCAAACTAGCTGAATTGGAAGCAACTCATGAAATAGAAAAAAGAGAACAACAAATAAAAATTCAAAAAGCACAATTAACAGCCAAAGATGCCCAGATCAAAAAGGAAAAAGTGCTTCGAAAAGCACTGATTGGCGGACTAATTGGTATAGTGATCTTTGTATTACTCGGAACCTATTCTTACCTGAAAATAAGAAAAGCAAAAAAGAAAATTACTGAACAAAAAACAAAAATTGAAAAGCAAAAAAACTCAATTGATGACTCTATCCGGTATGCCAAGCGAATTCAAACAGCAGTGCTGCCTTCTTCCAAATATGCAGAAACAATCATGGGGCCTCACTTTATCCTTTTCCGACCTAAAGAAATTGTTTCAGGCGATTTTTACTGGGCCACCCGGGTAAATGAATGGAATATTTTCACTGTCTCTGACTGTACCGGGCACGGAGTCCCCGGGGCTTTTATGTCTATGCTGGGAGTAAGCTTTCTAAACGAGATTGTCAGGAAGAAAGAAATTACCAAATCATCCGACGTTCTCAACGAATTAAGAAGATATGTTATAGAAGCGCTGAAACAATCTGGCAAAACAGACAGTCAGAAAGACGGAATGGACATGAGCTTTGCTGCCATTAACTCAAAAAATAACAAATGCTACTGGGCCGGAGCCAATAATCCTCTCTGGATCATCAGAAAAGAAAAAACAAACGGCTTATATGACGACAATGCAAAAATGATTGAAGAAATCAAAGGGGATAAAATGCCGGTTTCAATCCATGTAAAAATGAACGAATTTACCCACCATGAAGTCCAGTTAGAAAAAGGAGACAGAATATATCTTTTTTCCGATGGTTTTCAGGACCAGTTTGGAGGTCCAAAAGGGAAAAAGTACAAATCAAAACCTCTAAAAAGATTTCTTGCCGGGACATCAGAATTATCCATTGCAGAACAGGGCGTAAAACTGGAAAATGAACTGGACAACTGGATGAATGGATACACTGGTGATCACAAACAAATTGATGACATTACTATTATGGGGGTTGAAATACAATAAACATAAAAAAAACACATATATTGAATGTTTTTATGCATAGTCGTTAGTTCATTTTAGTATTTATATTTAAAAGACAAATAATATTTAACACCTTTTAAATCAAACTTTAGTATTTAGAAATATTTCAAATAAAGAGAATGAGAAAAAATTTTTGCCAAAAAAGGGTTACCTTTTGGGTTATTGAGGGATAAAGGGTAAAGGTCTTTTGTTAAAAGAGACCGGAAATTTTATTTTTTTAACCCTTAAAAATTTTGATACCTATGGCAAACTGTTAACTCTAAAAGAGAATAAACTAGTAATTTTAATTTACAATGAGACAAAGTATAAAAAAACAAATTCTAGTAGCGATAGTATTTATAGTACTTGCAACAATTCATTTACAGGCACAGGGCGAATATGAATACACGCCTTTCCCGGATTCCAATGCAATCTGGAGCGAAGTTTACAGGGCGCCGGTAAGTGAAAATTATGAAAAAGACTACCATGTCC
>Ga0209925_1000289_pt1 | contig 27209 bp, 31 predicted proteins | sample SalPonR2_A_D1_MG_FD_185702 | JGI IMG/M metagenome (GOLD analysis project Ga0209925, IMG submission 185702) | Salt pond soil microbial communities from South San Francisco under conditions of wetland restoration - Salt Pond MetaG R2_A_D1_MG... ... | reverse complement strand
TGATCGTCGGAGGTGTGACCAAGGGCAATATACCGTGCATTCACACTCTCCCGAATTTTATGAAGGAATTTATACCGAAGGCTCCTCGCCGCCGCTTCTACCCCCGCCTCTTGAGCTCCATGCTCGGCGATGTATCCCGGCGGGAGAAATTGGGTACACAGTGGTATCCCCATGGTTTCACAATTGTCCAACACTATCTGAAGTTCCCTCCTGCGGTCGACCTTCGAACGGAGCCCGTGGTCGATATACACTGCGTATAGATCAAGAGGAAAAGTGTTGTGCAGATGGTGCAATAAAGAAAGAAGGGCAATAGAATCCGGTCCGCCGGAATAGGCGATGCAGATTTTCTCTCCCCGCTGTATTTCGGCTTGTGCTATGCTACTGAGTATCGCTGTCTGGAGTGCTTCTGCGATTGAACTCATTCATTACCTTCTCCGGCGAATCTGCGAGTAACTCAACCAGTGCTTCCGCCGCACGGTCGATTCCCGCATTAAGATCCGACCGTTCTTCTGCTGCAGGAACTCCCAGTACATATTTTACCACATCTCCACGAAATTGAGGCCTCCCAATTCCGATATACACACGGAGGAAATCCTTTGTACCGAGATACTGTACTATTGAAGCCAAACCGTTGTGACCGGCGGTACCGCCTCCCTGCTTTACCCTCACGACCCCCGGGGGAAGATCGAGATTATCACAGACAACCACCACATCCTCAGGGGTAAGCTGAAATTTGCGTCTCAATGAGGCAATAACAGTCCCGGAATTGTTCATGTACGTCAGGGGTTCGATAAATACAGCTTTACTGCCCGCGTACCGGCCTTCGGCGCTACTGTATTTTTTTCCAAAACTTTTTTTAAGAGATATGCCGGCCCTTTCAGCAGCTTTTTCCACCGCTAAAAAGCCGACATTGTGACGTGTATGTTCGTACTTTGTCCCGGGATTCCCCAAGCCAATAATAATCAATCCGAATACTGTACCTTGAGTAGTTGATCTCTACTCTTCAGCTTCCTCTGCGCCTTCTTCACCCTCAGCGGCTTCTTCGCCTTCTTCACCTTCGAGGCCTTCTTCACCCTCTGCAGCTTCTTCACCTTCTTCAGGCAGCTCTTCCTTCTGGGTAGTTACTGTCACTACTACCTGCTCCGGAAGACTGAGAACTTTAACCCCCTCGGGAATTTCAAGCTCTTCTACGTGAATAGTGTCACCAATGTTCATATTCTCAACATTGATTTCGAAGTACTCGGGAATATCCGCCGGTATACATTCAACTTCAATTTCATGCAGACGTTCTTCGAGCAAACCGCCCTCTTTTACACCGGCAGGAGTACCTTCTACATGGACAGGAATGTTGGTCCGCAGGGTTCTGCCCTTTTCTATTTCGTAAAAGTCGATATGGGTAATAAATCCACGGATTGTATCTTCCTGGTAGTCTTTTACCAGTACATCATGTTTTTCTTTCCCTATTTTAAGGGTGATAATAGTATTTTCAGAGATCGAATGAAATCTCTTTTCAAACTCGTTTTGTTTTACAGAAACGGTTTTCGGTTTATGAGAACCGTACACTATTCCAGGAATCCATCCGTCACGGCGTAAGCGGTTCGCTGCCCCCGTCTTTAACTCAGTTCTTTTATAAGCTTCCAGCGTCTGACGCTCCATGCTTTCACTCCTTATGAATTCTTCGTTAATTACACTACTGTAAGTAAAAAATCTGGGGCGGTAGGATTCGAACCTACGAATACCGACACCAAAAACCGGTGGCTTAACCGCTTGCCAACGCCCCAAAGCACATACTTTTACACCCAATTTGAGTGTGCGAAGAACTATATCATAATGTTCTATGTATTTCTACCACCTGGGAAAACTTTTTTCAAGCTCAAAATTTTACTAAAATCTTACTTATCAGGCCTTCATTTTAAAAAGCGCATCCCCCTGTACCGACCGGGAGGATGCCCACATAAAATGTATGCTTACTATTGTCTACTTACTGCAATTAATACACATGGGCTTTCAAAAATCGACACCCTGGAAGATTTTTGAAACGCCAAGCCATTTAAACAAATCCTTTTATCAATGTATCAAGCCCTATTTATTCTGAGTAATCTTCATGCCCCCCAACGGTTTCTACACTTCCGCTTTCAACTTGTCGTTCGTACTCATCTAAAATCTTTTCCTGCAACATACCGCGAAAATCGGAGTTAATTGGATGGGCGACATCCTTATATTCACCTTTTTTTGTTTTTCTACTCGGCATTGCAATAAAAGCCCCATTTTTTCCCTCAATGATTTTTACATTGTGTACAACAAAACAGTCATCAAAAGTCACAGTGACGTAAGCTTTTAGCTTTCCCTCAGTTCCAACTTTTCTGATTCTGATGTCAGTAATGTCCATATTACCTCCATGCCAGCGGCAACATTATTTAAGTTGATTCAATTGTAAACTGCCTCTGTCAGGGACGCAAGCATTTTTACTTTCCACACCTTTTTTATGCTCTTTTTTGCCTTCAGATAAGATTTTTCAGCCCCCTCCTTATCTCGAAAGACTCCAAAAAGAGCAGAACCGCTGCCGGAGACATTATAATACTCCGCCCCGCAGTCATCCATCAGCTGCATAAAGTGTTCTAACCTCGGGAATTTTTTCAGCAGAACTGGGGTAAAACTATTAAAATATCTCCATCTCCCGGGGGGAGCCTGAAATTGTTCCTGTATTTCTTTTATCGATAAAGAGCGGTACTTTTTGTGGGGACACTCGTCAAGCTGTGCATACGCCTCACCGGTGGACACATCAAAATCAGGCTTAATAAGAACACAGCTCCATTCACTACTTTCCGGAGGCGCTTGAACAGGGCCAATAATATCTCCCCGCCCTTCCATCAGTGCCGCCGGTGCCTTTAAGAAAAAGGGGACATCACTCCCCAGTTCGGAGGCAATCTCCAAGGTTTTATTCTCTCCGATATCTACAGGATGAAATTTTCTTAGAAGACGCAGCATCGCGGCTGCATCGCTGGACCCCCCCCCTAATCCGGCCATTGCCGGGATACTTTTTTTACATGCTACCTGTATACCGCAATATTCCTCAGCCGCCCCGCAATACCGCTGATACGCCTTCCACATAAGATTTTCCTGTAAGGGAATCCCATTACAGCCCTCGATAAGACATTTTTTTTCCGTTATTCCGTGTATCCTTAGAGTATCGTATAAGGATATCATCACACACAAGGATCGCAGGTTATGAAAACCGTCACTGCGTTTTGATTGAATATCCAGATGAAGATTGATCTTCGCCGGTGCGGATATGCTGATTGGTCCCTTCATAGCTCGATAGTATAAGCAGGGCCCCTATTTATCAAGCATATTTTAAAACTAAAAATTGACATATTCTTCATTGTCGCTATACTACTCTTATGGACACTGATCTGCTTACAGTATTCGAAGAGGCAACCCAACAAATCTTTGCTGAAATCGGCTTTTCGGACTTAGATTCTATTGAACCGAAAAAACCCCAAAACCCACAGGACATAGTTGCTACAGTCGGCATAACCGGGGCCCTTCAAGGATATATATCGCTCAGCACATCAAAAAAGTACGGCCATGCATTTGTGCAAAAAATGTTTGAAAATTTAGATATTGAGATAGACGAACAGGGGTTTGGGCAATTTCATCAAGAGGCACTGGCGGAAATAGTGAATCAAATAACCGGTCGTTCAACCACACTCCTAGAACAAAAAAGTTATAATTGTGATATAACCCCACCGACTATCATGGTTGGATCAGAACTCTCTTTTAACCTTAGCCGATTGACCGAATCATTTCACAGGTTAATCACTGGTGAATTCGGCTCAATAATACTCTTTGTTGGTATTCAGAATATCAATGTGAAGGAGGAGCAGGGGCATGAAGTACGAACTTGAAGGTAATCATCGAGAAGATACGGGGGACGACAGCTTTTTTGATGATGATTTTGATGACTACAGCGATGAAGTAGATGTGCAATTTGATGATATTGAAGAAGATGTGGATGACGACCTGTATCCTGATGAAGTAAGCGATGATTCTGAATATGACTTAGACGATGATTATTTTGAGGATGAAGTAAACCTTGACTATGAAGACGGGCTTGATTACGATGACTTCGACGATTTATCGGATTGATACAAAACCTCGCCGCTAAACCAGAGTTTTTCTAAATCATAAAAATCACGCATCTCTTCATTCATTAAATGGATTACAACAGACCCGCAATCGATAAGTTCCCATCCATCTTCCGCAATTCGTTTATGTCGATGAAGTACATTTACATCTTTGTCTCTCAGTAGGTTCTTAATATGCCGGGTGAGCCCTTTCAGATGCCCAACACTGTTCACGGTTGAAATGACGAAAAAACTGGTCCAGCTGCTTTGTTCGCGTACATCTATTACAACTGTGTCGGCCCCTTTATGCTCATCAATTACCCGTCCAATTTCTAACGCGACATCTCTACTCTTTACAGTATCTACCATCAAAGTCCTTCCCTAAAATTATTGTAACGTCGATTACATCGACTCCCGGTGCATTTGCCGGTGCTTCAACCGCTTCGCTTGTGCGGCTTTCTACATTCTTACATTGGATAACATTTGCCACTTGCTGGGCCGCAGAGATATCTCCGGTCCAATCAATTACTAGAGTTTTTTCGTGGTCCTGCGATTCAGAGTTGCCTATACGCGCTACATCATAGCCGAAACTCTTATAGACCTGGGAGGTACGCCCGGCTAATCCGTTTCGGTCTGTTCCGTTGAGCAGCTCAAGGGTTACATTGAGCTCTTCTGTACTCACTACCTCTTTGTTCCGTAAAGAACTGAGGGTTTGCTGAACAGTTTCCTTGATCAAGTTTCCTTCGTAATAGGGAAACAGCAGGGTTTTTCCATCGACCCTTCGCTCATTGCCAAGGACTCTCTGAAACACAACCTGCTCATAATCTAAATGAGTGAAAGATTGCAAAAGCGAAATAACAGCCCGGCCCGAAAGGTCCGTTTCAATGTTTTTTAGGACAGCTTCCTGTACATGTTCATTCTGTAAGTAGTCCTTCTTTTCACCAAACTTCTTGAAGAGGGACTGTACAAACTTCTGTCGCCGAGTAATACGCTCATTTTCCCTCTCGTTCGGTTCCTGATACATTGCAAATAGGGCCGCCTTCGTGCCGTCCAGGGTCACACTCCCCGAGGGAAGCAATACAAGGCCATCTTCACCTTGGTATTCAACCGGATTCGGGATGAACAATTCCAGGCCTTCTACGAGATCTACCACATGTACCAACTGCCGCTTTTCTACATAGAAGTAATAGTCTATTTCTGTGTTTAGAAGCTTTTCGACGTGATTGACATAGGGATCTGGATTTTTCGAATCAAAGACTTTTTGTATCGGACCGATTTTATTGCGGTCCTCCAGCAGCATCCCGGTGTGTAAGGGAATGTCTACCAGGGCACACTTTCCAGTATCGTGCTGGAAGAACACCACCTCAGAAAACTGGATTTCCCCCTGGTCTCCAACAACCAGCATAAACTTAAGGGTCTTGTCTTCTTCGAGGGCCGCCGCCACCTGGTCTGTCCTTACCTGAAGATAAATAAATACCCCTGCTGCACCCAATACGGCAACTATAAGAACAATAAATATCAGCGCCCTATTTATCTTAAATTTTGGCATACTTCCTCTCTTCAAGAACAGAAAAAAGTTGACCTGCGTATACAGATATTTCCTTGTGGTGTTCCCGCAAATGCACAAATTGCGCTTTTAGTATTTCCATGACCATTTCTTCTAAAGAGTTCATGTGCAACACAGTGCTTCGAAAATTTTCGCTTATGTGGGTACGTCCTGCTTCAAGATAATCGGATAGGTATACCGCCATGCCCAGGTCTCCCATCTGCGGATGCCCCTGGGTGTGCCACCTAATTGCATTCAACACGGAACTTCGGTTTTCACCCCACATGGTGTGTAACAACACCGCCGCTGCCCTGCCGTGCAGTAGCACAGGACGGGCAATTTCTTCTTCAAGCAGGGGCAGACCGTCTTTTTTGGCGATTTCAATAACTTGAGCTTTTGAAATTTCCCGGGCCATATCATGGGCAATACCGGCTATATACCCCTCATCCTGGGAAAGTCCATATTTTTCACACAGGTCCACCGTCATTTCAGCAGTCCTGACTGAATGGAGGAAACGGGGCAAACTTAGGTGTACTTTTACATACTCATATAACTGCGCGCGGTTCAGCATCCTCTGTACAACCCATTAGTAAGAATATAGTGATACACTTCATCCGGGACAAGGTACCGGAAGACACAGCCCTCTTCAACCCTCGAACGAATAGCGCTGGAAGAAATAGGAAGGACCAAATTGTCAATATACGTATGCGGCCAGGAACAGGGTACTTTATCTGTATACAGTCGGTGGGCTATAATAAGGTCTACCATTTCGTGCAGCTCTTCCCAGAGCTTCCACTTCGGCAATCCCTCAACAAGATCATCTCCAATCACCAAGCCGGGGGCACCCTCAATGTTATATCGCTGTTGTAAGTCTAGAATGGTATCATAGGTGTAGGAAATGCCGCCCCTTCTCATCTCACAGTCGTCGACAACAATATAATCGCTCTCTTTTACTGCCCGTGAAAGCATCTCAAGCCTATGCTGGGGTGATGTACAGTAATCCGGGTTTTTGTGGGCAGGTATATGGGAGGGAACAAAAATAACCCGTTCATACCCCCCCTGGGTTCTCACCTCTTCTGCAAGATACAGATGGCCGATGTGAACAGGATTAAAAGTTCCGCCGATAACAACTGTTTTCACCTTACAAATTCTCCGACTCTCCGCCTTCCTGCTCGTCTTCTTCCTGGTCGTCATGCGGGTCTTCCTGCTCATCTTCTTGCTTCACTTTCTGGGAGGTCTTTTTTTGCTGCTCCCCTTCCAGGCTGTTTTTCTGGGGAGGGAGCCGGCGGTTTTTTTCCTCGTGAAGCTCGACCAGTGTAAGGAAAGCCGCTTTCACTTCTTCCAAACCGATCCGGGTGAAGGAAGAGAGCTCAATTACTTCTTCCGGCAGGGCCTCTTTCAGGGTACTGAGATTATCCCTGGTACCTTCAAGGTCCGCCTTGGAGGCAATCACAATCCTTGGCTTTTCCAACAAATCAGGGGCGTACTCCTGAAGCTCATGAAGGACTATTTTATACGTGTGAAGCACATCTTCGTCGCTTAGATCGATGAGTACCGCCAGGCCGGAGGTCCGGGCGATATGCTTGAGAAACTTATCTCCTAGGCCTGCACCCTGGGATGCCCCTTCAATAATTCCCGGAATGTCAGCCAGGACAATGTCACGATAGCCGGCATGCATAACCCCTAGATTGGGTATTTTTGTGGTGAAGGCGTAGGCTGCAACTTTTGGATGGGCATTTGTTAAGGTCCGCAGGAGTGAAGATTTGCCGGCATTGGGAAGGCCGACAAAGCCTATGTCGGCGATGAGGTGCAGTTCTATATGAAGCCGCATTTCCTCCCCCGGCACTCCGGGCTGGGCATACCGCGGCGCTTGGCGTTTGGAGGTGGCATAATGCATGTTTCCTTTGCCGCCCTGTCCGCCCTTTAAAAGAACAAGCCCCTCTTCAGGCCGTGTAAAGTCTTTCAGTACCCGCCCTGTTTCCGGGTCCTTTATGAGAGTACCCGGGGGCACCGGCACCACCACATCATTTCCGTTGCGGCCATGCCGTTTTTTGCCCATACCCTGCTCACCGTTTTCCGCTTTATACACCCGTTTTGTTTTCAGATGGGCAAGAGTTTTTAGGTTGCCCCGTACCTCAAAAACTACATTGCCGCCTTTGCCGCCGTCACCACCGTCGGGCCCTCCCTTCGGGACATACTTTTCCCTTCGAAAGGAGACACACCCCTGGCCTCCGTTTCCTGATGCGACATCAATGTAGACTTCGTCTGCGAATCCAACCACTATTAGCGCTACTGCCCCTAAGCAGAAGTCTCAATACTGATAAAATTACGGCCTTTTCTGTTTTTAAATGAAACGGTTCCCTGCGCTTTTGCAAACAGAGTATCATCTTTTCCACGACCCACATTTTCACCGGGGTGGAATTTTGTCCCCCGCTGGCGAACAATGATCTCGCCGGCCTTTACCAGCGTACCACCACCGCGTTTTATTCCAAGGCGCTTCGATTCCGAGTCTCTTCCGTTTTTAGTGCTTCCGCCACCTTTTTTATGTGCCATAGTGTTTATTCCTCCTGTGTTCTCAATACTATCCTGCAATCTTTCGGGTAATCGGCCTCGATATCTTTGAGGCCGACAACTAAAAAATCAGTAACTCCCCTCAACCAGGGCTTTGAGCCCTCCTCAACCCGATGAAGTTCTAGTGTAAGACCCCCGGGTTCGGGAGCGCTTCCGCTGCTTTCGATACCGGCACGGCCCTCTACCATTCGGGCTGCTGTTCGTACAAGGGAAGATACCGCGGCGCAGGGAATACTGTAAGATCCTTTGCCGCGAACCGCATGCCCCTCAGTTGAAAGCCGCAGCAGACACATTGAAGTGTCGACCAGCAGCTGAACCTCTATCACGGATTACTAGGCTCCGGTAATACCTGTAACTTTCAGAAGCGAGTATTGCTGTCGGTGCCCCTGGGTACGACGGTACCCCTTGCGCCTCTTGAACTTTTTGACAACAACTTTCTTACCCTTATTATGCTCTTCAAGAGTAGCAGTTACCTTCGCGCCCTTTACGTAGGGTGCACCAACTTTTACTTTGCCGTCGTTGCTTGTGAGCAGGACTGTATCGAACTCCAGCGCTTCGCCGGCGTCTTTTTCTAGTCTATCCACTGTTAGTGTAGTGCCTTCCGTGGCCTTGTACTGTTTACCTTTAATTTCTATCAATGCGTACATTCTTCAACCTCAGCTCGTAGTGTATGTAAAGTCTCTTATACCATACCCTTATGCAAAGGGTCAATATACCTGCCGCAGTCTGCTGTCCCCACGGGACTACATCCGTTCGAGAAAGGGGATTCCCACAAGAAAATAGGCGTTCTGCAGGACCTGCAAAATAGCCCTCGCCAGGGTGACCCGGGTTACCACCAAATCGGGGTCCTCGTTATGCAAGATTGGATGATCGTGGTAGTATTTGCTGAAGGTTCGGGAAATATCATAGAGGAAGGCGGTTATTACATTGGGATTGTACTCCTCCCCAGCTGCGCGCACCACCTCCGGATATTCGGCAAGAAGCTTGATAAGCCGGCGCTCCTCGGTTGCCACCAGGAGTTCCGGTTTAAAACTACCCTCGGCGAACTCACTCTTACGATCTTCATACTTTCGAAGCATGCTGCTTATTCGTGCACCCATGTACTGTAAGTAGGGTCCCGTATTTCCATTAAAGGAGATCGACTCTTTAGGGTCGAAGATCATATCCTTGGCAGGAGAAACCTGCAGGAGATAATAGTTGAGGGCGGCTTGGGCCACCGCGGCGGCGGCGTTCTCTATATCTTCGACCTGCTCCACCCGCTCTTTTGCACGAACTTCTTCCGCGGCCATCGTTTTGAGTTCTTCAAACAAGTCATCGGCATCTACCACGGTGCCTTCCCGGGATTTCATCTTGCCCTCCGGCAGATTTACCATTCCATAGGAGAGATGAAAAAGATTGTCCGCCCATTCAAAGCCGAGCTTTTTAAGGACATGAAAGAGTACCTTGAAATGGTACTTTTGCTCTGAGGCTACCACGTACACGAGGCGTTCAAAGGGCCAGTCCCGGTGCCGTTCAATGGCGGTGCCGATATCCTGGGTTAAATACAGTGAGGTACCGTCGCTTCTCAGTAATACTTTGCGGTCCAGGTCAATTTCCGACAGGTCCACCCATACCGAGCCATCCTCTTCTTTATAAAAAATACCCCGTTCAAGCCCGCTAAGCACTTCCTGGCGGCCGCGCTTAAAGGTTTCGCTTTCATAATAAATGGTGTCGAAGGAGACCCCTGTTTTTTGGTAGGTCACCTCTATCCCTTCAACCGCCCAGCGGTTCATCCTGAGCCAGAGATCGGTGACTTCCGGATCACCCGCCTCCCATGCCTTCAGCATTTCCCGGGCTTGGGGTTCGGCCTCAGGGTCCTCCTTTGCCCATTTATCAAATTTCACGTAGTATTTTCCGACAAAGTGGTCGCTTTTTATCCCCTCCGACTCGGGAGTTGCCCCCCCGCCGAACTTTTTATACGCCAGCATCGACTTGCAAATATGAATTCCCCTGTCGTTGATGAGGTTTACCTTTTTTACCTCCCCACCGTTTGCCTTTACAATGCGGGCGGTACTTTCGCCGATTGAATCATTTCGCAGGTGCCCCAGATGGAGGGGTTTGTTGGTGTTGGGGCAGGAAAACTCTATCATTACCTTTGTGCCCTCAAGGCTCCCGTTACGACCGTAGGCTTCCCCTTCTTTTAGGACGGCATCACACACTTCTCCAGCCAGGGAATCCATCTTCAAAGTCACGTTTAAATAGGGGCCTGCGGCCTGTACGGTCCCCGCCGCGGCCACCTCGTCCCTGGCCATGAGCTTTTCCGCCACCTCTCCGGCTATTTTTGGGGGGGCGGTTTTAAAAATCCGGGCAAAGGGAAACAGCGGATAGGCGATGTCCCCCAACTCCGGTGTAGGTGGTGTTTCCGTAATAACCGCATCTGCCTCGACGGCGGAGGGGTCGATATCGTGTTCTGCCGCGAGCTCACGCAGGGCGGCGGCTACATATTGTTTCCATTGCTCTTTGACTGCTTCCATTATATAAAACCTCTTGTGTGTCCCTCTATGGGCTGAAACATTACTTAAAATAGCCGATCATTGCAAGCATGTGGGTAAAAACGCCGGGCCCTTCACGTCGGAAAGAGCCGAACTCATCGCTGCAGGCGGTACACTCGTCAATATAGCGAATATCCTGTACTCCCCGCTCTTCCAGGCTGTGAGAATTTGCATATAGCAGGTCTAAGAAGGGCTGTCTGGCCTGTGGGGCCTCGCTGGAGGCCCTGTCGAAAGTTTCGCTGGAGGCCCTCCATTGTACCGCCTCAGTTCCCCAGGCATCACTGAAGTTTTGCGCCCTGGCTGAATCAACTTTATAGCAGCAACTGCGAATCGAGGGGCCTAATACCGCGGTGAGTTCTTCCGCAGGTATATTGAAGTGAGTGTCAAGCAGGTCCACCGCCCGTACCGCGATCCCGGTGCCCCTCCATCCGGAGTGCACAACGGCATAACGGCGGGAGGGGGTATGATAAAGAAATATCGGCATACAATCGGCCACACTGACCCCCAGCACATGCTCGGGGTTACCGGCCACGAGGCCGTCACCCTCTACTTCGTCGGTTACCCCGGGCCCGGAGATCAAGACTTTCTGCGAATGGACCTGGTGGAGCCCATAAAAGCGTTCAGGTGCTATTTGCATATGCAACAAAAGTTCAGGACGCTGATCACTGCCGAGCTTCATGTCACCGGCGGCCTTTAAACTGATCACGATATCAGGATCACCCTCACGCAGCTTCGATATAGATCCGGTATTCGTGTAATTATCGCGTAAAAGTTGTACCTTTTGCATCAATCATCCAACCGCTTTTCCGCATCGTAGAGTTGAGTGAGTATATCGAGGAATGCTTCCAGTTTCTTGTTTATTGAAGAGAGTTTCTGCTGAAGATTTTTATTTTCGTTCCGGCCGATGTAGCCCATATTTGAGAGGGTGTCGTAACGACCGCCCATATCCCCAAAGAGTATTCCGCCGATAACATTTTTTAACTGTGTTACAAACTCGATCGTTTTTACAATTATTTCTTCTACTTGACCATCGATGTTGCCTAGGAGCTGTTGTACTTTTCCCGCCCGCTGCCTTTCGGTAGCCGTTTCGTTGTTGATTGCCTCGATGCGTTTTCCAATTTCTCCTTCGGAGGAGAGGGAGAGCTCGATATTGTCTATGCGGTCACTTACCCAAAGCAGGCCGTTATAGGCGTCGTTGTACTCCTCACGATTTTGCTCTTTATAGAATTCACCGTCAATTAACACCAATTTCAAGGGGCTGTTCATTTCGCTGATAAAAAAGGTATCCATAAACCCGCGGATGAGCCCGAGGGTTTTTATATACCGGGGTTGAAGGCCGTAGTTGCTGCCCATACTGTTGTAGAATCTTACCTCCGCAAGGGAATTCTGTTTTAGAAAGTCCTTTGCAGAATCTATCAGTTGATTTCGCTTGTAGGTTTCAGTGTACACCCGCATCCGCTGGTCGAAGCGCTGGTACCAAAACTGCTTGAACAGTACAAACCAGTCCTCCCCACCGCTCGATTGCTCGGGTACGTACTCAATGTTGCGCAGTACCAGCCGCGACAGGGTCAAAAGCGGTACATGCACATGAAAAAAACGCAAATACCCGAGGGCGTCTTCCGTGCGTTTCAGCAGATTGTTCAGTCGCCTCTCAATTTCTTCGCTTTCTTCATTTTCTATTGAATTCTGGAGGTAAAAAAGAAATAGAACTTTCATTACTTCCTCCGACGGAGGCTGCCGCACCGAAAAGATTACCTGGGTCAAATCCAACAGGGCCGGGCGTACGTCAAATATGGGTGCGCTTAAGGCCTGGGCCCCGCCGCGTTTCTCAAAGGAAGACAACAGTTTTTCATAGGGAAACATTACAAGTTCAGTAAATGCATGCAGATTTCGTACCCTGCTGTAAATAAGATTTTTGCGGGCTTCATCGATACTTTCGAAGATATCTTCCAACTGATATTCAATTTCCTTTCGAATTTTATAGGGGTCGGAGATAGATTTTTCGTATGCCACATGTTCCGGTTCGAGCTCCGACATCAGTCGGTCCTGTATATCCGGCATTTCCCATCCGACGAAAAAGGCGAAGAAGTCTTTTTTTTGTGCCGCCAGGGCTTTTCGAAGGGGTTCACGGAGAAAATTGAATTTATCCTTGAGCTTTTTTACATTCCAATAGAAGTGTGCCGCCAGTTCTCCAGTGCTATGCTGGTAAATACTACTGTAGTTGCGCTCAATCTGTTTACTTATTTTTGTCAGGACCATCTGCTCAAGCAGCTCCTCCCGCGTGTCGGAGGTAAATATTACTCTTACAAAAAGAAACAGTCGTTCAATCAGGGACAGCTGCTGAAAGGCTTTGTTATAATCAAAGGTTTCCTCTTCTTCGATTATCTTTAAGGGTTCTTGGCTTAAGGTCGGTTTTGATGAGGTGCGAAGCTTATCTAAAAGCTCGTGTCTCTCGCCCTTGGACAGATTTTTCACCAATCGATCAAATCGAGTTTGCTCTTCCATGGTATCTAGTATATATGATAGTTGGAAAATATTAAACAAAAAAACCGCCCATTGGTATAGGCGGCTTTTAGTTTAGTCCCTAGGGGAATCGAACCCCTCTCTGAAGACTGAGAATCTTCCGTCCTAGCCGATAGACGAAGGGACCATATAACTGGCCGAGAAGGATTTGAACCCTCACAAACAGAACCAGAATCTGTCGTGCTACCATTACACCATCGGCCATCAATTTACGGATGGTAATGTACTAAAAGCGCCGTGTTTTGTCAACAGTACCTGGAGGCACACCAGCAATTCGCAATGTGAAAAAGTTTTAAAATTTTTCACATTGCGAATGCTCACATTTTGTTTAAGATAAGTAGTTTATCTTAAAGATGGTGTGGGTATTCTCATTTTGGAAGCCTTATGGCTTCCAAAATGAGAATACCTGGAGGCACACTCGCTGAACTACTCCGCTTCGTAATTTATGAGAGTCGTGATTCTATAATCCGACAACATTTCAGCATAGTTCAAGAAAGGGAGTCCTATTACACAAAAGATGTCCTCTACCTTTCCGCCGATTTCACCAATGAGCTCGGCCGCTGCCTTGAGGGTCCCTCCGGTGGCTATGAGGTCATCGATCAACAGCACATTTGCACCTGCTTGTACATCCTTTGTATGTATCTGGATAACATCCTCACCGTATTCAAGGGAAAACCGCTTTTCATTCGTCTCACCCGGAAGTTTACCGGCCTTTCGCACCAGGATTTGTGGAACCTTCAGCCTGTCGGCAAAGGGGGCGGAAAAGAGAAAACCCCGGGCTTCAACCGCAGCTACCGCATCGATTTTTACATTTTTATACTGCTCTACCATTGCATCTATACAGTATTTAAAAGCAGGGGGGGTTTGAAGGATTCCGGTAATATCATAAAAGAGGATTCCCGGTTTAGGAAAATCAGGTACTTTGCGAATTGCCTGATCCAGGTTATAAGGTGTAACCATGCCTTGCTCCATAGTATTATAGTGTCATTTAAACCTTACACAATTCATTCTAATTAAGAAAGTGTTGAATAAGAAAAAGAATTGAATTTTTACTATAATTCTTCTATTCTGATATAAATGAAAACGATTCTTCCCATCGCCGGGGGTAAAGGCGGTGTGGGTAAGACCATGTTTACCGCAAACCTGGGAATTGCCCTGGCTCAGGCAGGAAAAACCTGCATTCTAGTTGATCTCGACCTCGGCAGCTCAAACCTCCACACCTGCCTCGGCATTAAAAACCGGCACCCCGGTATAGGAAATTACATCTATAAACAGGAGGATTCCCTGGAATCGCTGGTTTTGCCGACGGACACTCCCCAGCTTTACTTTGTTCCGGGGGATTCGCTTTTACCGGGCACTGCCAACCTGCCCTATTTTACCAAGAAAAAACTCATCCGTGAAATTGGGCAACTGGTTGCCGATTATATCCTCCTGGACCTTGGAGCCGGAAGCTCCTACAACGTGATAGATTTCTTTCTTATTTCCAATACGGGGCTTATTGTTACTACCCCGGAAACCACCGCAATTCTTAGTTCTTATTCCTTTCTTAAGGGCGCTGTGTATCGATTGTTATACCGCACCTTTCCCGCAAAAAGCGAAGAGCGGGATATTATTCAGGAGTTTATCAGCCGCCCCCTGGAAGGCAGCCCCCAGTCCTTCACCCATCTTGTAAATCTGCTTTCGGAACATTCTGCCGATTCCGGTTTAAAGGCCGAAGAGCAGCTGCAACACTTCTTTCCTCGGGTTATTCTGAATATCGGTACTTCCTCCAAGGATTTCTCCGTCGGGGCAAAACTCCGGGAAATCAGCCGGAAGAATTTGTCTATTCCAATGGAGTTTATCGGATTTCTTCCCCACGACCCCGGAGTGAGTAAGTCAATTATTACCCGGGTCCCCTACATTATCGACAATCCCGATTCGAAGTTTTCACAAGGGGTGCAGCTGGTAGCCCGCAAATTGACCGCCGGCACCTTTTCAACACCTCCCCAGCTCTTCGACGACGACCAGGATATTCAGGAGCTTCAGGCACAGATGGAAGGGCCGATGAAAGACGGCCAGGCAGCAGACCCTTCGAAGGGTGCTGGGTCCGGTTCGGCGGATGCTCATGAAACTGGTTCGGAGGATGATCGGTGAAGGGCCGGCGAAGGCTTAATGAGGGGCTCTGAGTCCGGCTCGGCGGATGTTCGATTTCGGTGTAGGGATCAGGGATAGGTTTTCCGGAACCGTTTTACCCGCGGATATGCATTTAAGCTAAAATCCGAATGTTCACCCCGTTTTAGATAGTGATACCCAATTCCTGCAATCATAGCACCATTGTCGGTACAAAGGCCCATAGAAGGAAAAATTGCCTCAACCCCGTCCATCTCTTTAAGACGGCTCCTGAGGAGGGAATTAGCCGCCACACCACCGCCGGCTACTATCCGATGAAGTCCGGTGTCCTTTACCGCCCGGGCAACGCGGCGTACCAGCATATCTATGGCGGCACGCTGAAAGGATGCGGCGATATTCTCGGGTGATTTTTCCGATGTGCCGTCCCAAAACTGATCAAGTTGATTGATAACGGCGGTTTTTAAGCCCGAATATGAAACATCATAGCGGTGTTTTCCCTTGTGAAGAGAGGGGTCAGGAAAGGAGAAGGCCCTTGGATCGGCACCCTCACTCCCGGCAAGCGTATCGATGGCAACTCCCCCCGGATACCCCAACTTGTAATGCTTTGCAACCTTGTCGAAGGCCTCACCGCAGGCATCGTCGATGGTCGCACCCATTACTTGTATGGTATCAAAGTCTTCTACCTTTGAAATAACAGTATGTCCGCCGCTTACCAGCAAGCCCAGGTACGGATACTCTATTTCATACTCTAAATGCGGTGCATACAGGTGGGCCCTAATATGATCTACTCCGACAAAGGGTATTCCCCTGGCAAGTGCCAGACCCTTGGCAAAATTCAGCCCGATCAGCAGCGACCCTACCAGCCCCGGGCGGTTGGTAACGGCTATCCCGTCAATTTGCTCTAAACTTACCCCCGCCGACTCCAGGGCCTTTTCGGCAACCGAGAGAATCCATTCGGTATGCATTCGGGAAGCTATTTCAGGAACGACCCCGTCATAGGGTCGGTGAATATCTATTTGCGAGGCAATTTCATTGCTTAAAATGCGGCGACCATCTTCTACTATGGAAATAGCGCATTCATCACAGGAACTTTCAATTCCCATCACCAGCATGTACATGCTCCTCTGTAAAAAATGATGAAAGTCGGGCAAATTCATACCCGTGTTTTTCTATATCTCCATACCATAAAGCCAGCGTAGAGGCAAGCTCTTCGCTCCATACATGACCTATCATTACAGCAAACCCCTGAGAGCGCGATATTGCAAGGGCCGTACTAAGGGCTTTTTCAATTTCAATTTGGTCCTCAATATTATCGAGAAACACATTCCTCTCTGAAAAAGGAAGACCCACTTCTTCGGCTACCCTCGCTGCTACAGTTCTTGCGGTAGTCCGGCTGTCGAGAAAAAAGAGGTGTCTTCCCTTTAACACGGAAAAGAGGGCTTCCATCAATTCAGGGTCCGAAGTCCCCCTCGACCCCATATGGTTGTTTACCCCGATTACCTCAGAAAACTGGTTAAGATTCTCATTTACCACAGCCCGCATCTCTTCAGGATCCATTCCCACATACAGCGCCCCCGGCCCGGGGTTCTGATCACCGATCGGTTCAATCGGCTGGTGAAGGATCATCTCTTCTCCACTCCGAGCAATTTTATCTTGTGCTGCCTGGGAATATTCAAGCCCGGGTAATAATGCAAAGGTCATTGATATCGGTAAATGCAGATAGGTATCCAGTTGTTCCAAATTATACCCGACATCATCTATGACGAGGTACAGCTTTCCCTTTCCCGGAGGGGGTGATTTAATATCACCGAGGGGATGTAGAGCTTCGATATCATCTTCCCCTAGGTCTTTGTACTTTTCCTCCCCCGGTTCCACAGTCGAGTCTGAGGCGGGGGGGATTATTTCCTGGGTGTCCTCGGGCTGCCCTTCAAGCTCCTCCTCAGGGTGTTCTTCGGGCTGGTGTCCGCCCTCCCCGGGCAGTTCAGAAATTTGCTGTTCCGATTCTGATTCTCCCTGTGCCCGTTGTGGATACTGATCTTCTGCTTCCTTCACACGTGGGATCATCATAAGCAAGATCAGTAAAGAAGCTGTAATTACAGCCAAAAGCAAATAGGCAAGCTGCACGCGTTTTCTTTGAGGTGAAGGGCGTTTCTTTTTTTTGTCCGAGCTTTTTGGCCGGCCTTGTTTCGAGCCATATTTGGTTCCTGGTTTCGAACCGGAGCCGGAGGCGATACCGGACTGGACGGAGGAATTATCTCCGGACTTAGAGCCGGTTCCCGAGGTCGAATTAGAATCTGAGGTTGGTGTATTTTTTTGTTGCTTTTTTGTACTGTTTTTCATAAGGCTTATGCCGGTCAGACCATTGCCTACCGGCACATGGCCCTATCCGTAAATGTATTCTCTCATTTCATCGGCATGTTGACGAAGTTTCTTGATTGCCTTCATTTCAATCTGCCGGACGGTTTCCGGTGAGATTCCCATCTCCTCACCTATCCGTTTTAGGGTGAGCTTTTTACCCCCGTAAAAGGAAAAACGGTACAGTAGAACCTTACGTTCTTTTTCACGAAGATGATCGAGAAACTTCACCGTATCCTCTTGGGCGCACTTTTTCAATAGCTCATCATCCGGTTGATACGTAGTATCTTCGAACATATCAACCAGTCTGGAGTCGGTCTCTTCATCCTCCCAATCAAGAGAAACAACGGGAGTTGAAGAGTTTAATACTGCGGTAACCTCCTCCTCTCTTACATGAAGAGCAGCAGCTATCTCCTGGAACTCAGGTTTACGGCCGTGGTCCTGGCTATAGGAATAGTAATAACGCTGCACTTTGCGTAGTAATTCTTCTTTTCTGTGGGGTAATTTGATATGGCGCTGGTTTTTTGCAAGAGCCCTGACAATCGACTGTCTTATCCACCAGGCGGCATAGGTCGAAAACCTGACATTTTTCCGGTAATCAAACTTTTCTGCAGCCTTCATAAGCCCGATATTGCCTTCCTGTATTAAATCAAGAAAACTCAAACCCGGGGACATATAGGAACGTGCTATTTTTACTACCAAGCGTAAGTTTGATTCAGTAAGAAGGCGCAAGGCTGCGTCATCACCCCCTTGAATTTTCTTTGATAAATCTATTTCTTCTTCAAACGTGAGGAGTGTTTGTTTTTTTATTCCAGAAAAATAGTTTTGTAATGCGTCTCTTTGAATGTCTGTAGTGCTATTGCCCATTTCATACCCCCGAAATATAAGATGCAATAAGCATGCCAAACATTATAGATTCAGAAATAAATTTATATTTCTATTCTATACATATAGTTAAAAATTTTGTTCTTATAAATAGTAACATGGGGGCTTATAATTGTACACTTTTTTATACAGTATTACTTATTTGTATAGTCCTATTTTACTACACATTCTCATACTAAGCTCATAATAGCTAGGATAATTGCCGGTACATCATCTCATCGAGTCCTAGGTTTCCTGTTTTTGATATCTTCTGAGCATATTCATCGTACAGCATATCTTCAAAAATTTCTTCAGCCTGCCCCCCGTCCAGAAGACCCGTTTTATTTACCGTCTTCCGCATTGAATCGAGCATTTGCTTTACAAAAATGGCTTGGAAATCGGAACATGCTTTTTTCAACTCCTCCTTTTCTGCCGTGCCCTTGCCTGCGTTATTTGCGTGAGTCTGTAATGAGGAGATATTATGGCGGCTTCCGGCCTGCTGTTGCTGTATTCTGCCTAGCTGCATTAAGTTACTCGAATCAATTTGCATGTTCTGCTCCTCCGGACTTCTACATTATCTCTAATGTGCCGTACAATGCGCCGGCACGCTGAATCGTTTTCAACACTTCGATTATATCATCGACCTTCATACCGGCTTCCTTAAGGGCAGCAACCAAATCTTCTACTTTTACGGTTTCTTCAAATTGTACGCTTGATCTATCTTTTTCATCATCCGGCATCCTCCACCCTACCGAAACTTCCGATGAATTTAAGGAGACTACAACCGGTGCAATTCGTACCGATTTTCCCATCACTACCACCCCGGAATGGGGGTTTATTACCACACGTGCGGGAAAGTCCGGATTTACCGTCAGCTGTTCGATTCCGGCACTTAATTCGGTATAACTTATTTCGCTTTCAGGTGATGGAATTACCTCAATCTTCTCCGCATCCACCGCTCGCACGGAAAAATCCTCGTATTTTTCCTGAACGGCATCTCGAACAGCAATTGCTAAAGAAAAATCGGGGATATTCAATAAGAGGGCAACTCCGTTTTCCGTCTTAAAATCGGAAACCACCGGCTGCTCAATAATTGCTCCAGATACAATACTCCCGGTGGTCCGCTGATCGGAGGAATTATCTTCTTGAGTGGCATACGTGCTTACTACAGGGCCCTGAGCTACCGCGTACACCCCTCCATTGGCCCCCTTTAAGTTGGTTTGCAGCAAGATTCCCCCTGCTATGTTCCGGGCGTCCATGAGACTTGATACTGTTACATCCACCGTCTGCCCCGCCCGGATAAAGGGGGGTACATCGGCAGTTACCACAACCGCCGCACTGTTCTTGCTGTCGATATCTTCGGCATCTATATTCACATCGAAGGAGGATAAAAGATTTGAAAGCAACTGTTTATTCAGTTGGGAACGGCTGCTGTCTCCATCACCCCGCAATCCGGTTACAAGACCGAAACCCACCAACTGGTTGGAGCGTACCCCTTCAATTGAGGCGATATCGCGAATTTTCACCTCCGCCGGCTGAGCGCTAAGCAGGGTGCCGCAGGGATACCATAAACCGGCGATCAAAATGAATAATACTAGCCCCAGATGTGCATGGACCCTATTTTTATTCAAGAACAACCTCTCCCTCAGCTTTTACCCGACACTTTTTAATTATTCCCGTATCCAGCTTCACTGCTACCAGTTCATCGCGCAGTGCTTTGCCCCGCACATTACCCCCCAGTTGCAGCTGAACCGCCCCTCTCCGCATTATTACCCGAACTTGATCACCCGGTTCAACCATAGGTTTAATTCGCGCATTTCTGATATGTAGGGGTGTACCGGCCTCAATATGAGCAGCTGCTTCAAACTTTGTAGTGTACGTCGAAAAAAGCGCCTTTGGATACTCATCCACCGGGAATGCCTTTTGTTCCAGTTCTTCTGATACAATAATATCACCAGGTTTTGCCTGCTGGTGTAGCACGAAATAAGGGGCATAGCGTGAAATTTGAACCGTCAACACTCCCTCAACAGATGCGCCGCTGAAGAGAAAGCGCAGGTCCGCGGTCCCCCGGCCGGTTTCCCTCTCTGTAAGAAACTCGATTTCAAATGTGGGGGGGGCTTCATCACCAGGGTTCGTAAGAGTCTGCAATGAGATCGGCAGGTGTGGAATTTCTATTTCAATTCGCTCTTTTGATGATTCGTACTTCGAGTCGATACTCTTCAATATTTCGGCGATCAAACTCTTCATCGCCCGGGACTCATAGTGAGGTGGAATATATACGGCGCGACGTCCAACCATCGATACAGCACCCGGGGATGAACTTTCGCCGGAAACCTGCTGCGGGGCTGTTTCAAGGATCGTGCTAAACTGCCACATGGGCACAAGAGCGGCCTTTGTTCCACACACCGTATGTAAGTGAGTAGTAAGGCTGATCCTCGTTTCTTCAAATTGACTTTCACTATCAATCTTAAAAATGTCGCGGGATGATATTTTTTCACCCGCCGGTGCAATTATTGTTCTCACATGCAACTCCAATAGATCGGCAGCGGAGACTCCGTTACAGCAGATGAGCATGAAAAATATACACGCTATAGCGAGTCCGCCGCCCTTACCCATGTATTACCTCTTTAAGTTATTGGCAATTCCAAGCATGGTGTCCGAGGTCTGGATAGCTTTTGAGTTGAGCTCGTACGCCCTCTGGGCGGTGATCATACTAACCATTTCCTGGACCACGGAAACATTTGATTTTTCCAAGAACTTATGAATTGTTTTACCCATTCCATCCAGGCCGGGACGTCCGCCGATAGCATCCCCCGACGCATTTGTTACTTTAAACAAGTTCTCCCCGATGGCCTTCATACCGGCGGGGTTCACAAAGCGATAAAGTTCCATTTGACCAACTTCTATGGGGTCATCACTACCGGGGACCTTCACTGTCACACGACCGTCCTGACTTACGGTAAGACTATTGCGGACAAAATTATCCGGTAGTACTATCTCCGGCATCACACGGTACCCGTTTGAGGTCACAAGCTGCCCGTTACGGTCAATTTTGAATGAGCCGTCACGGGTATAGCCATAGGTACCATCGAGAAGCATTACTCGAAAAAATCCTTCCCCCTGTACAGCCAGATCAGACTCATTGCCGGTGTTTTGCAGGGCCCCCTGGGTGAACATTTTCTGGGTTGCCGCTACCTTTACACCATGGCCTACCTGGATCCCCGTCGGTACTGTGGTACGCTCTGTTGCCGGGGTCCCCGCCACACGACTGGTCTGGTACAGCAGGTCTTCAAAATCGGCCCTGGTTTTCTTAAATCCGTTGGTATTCACATTGGACAAGTTATTTGAAATCGTATCAATATTAAACTGCTGACCAGTCATACCGCTTGCCGCGGTCCATAATGAACGCATCATATGCTACTCTCCTACATCTTTAGAACATCGTTTACGAGTCTGCCGCCCAGCTCATCCTGTGTTTTTATGGTTCGCTGATTGGCCTCGTAGGCACGGTTTACTTCTATCATCTTTACCATTTCGGTAACCGGATTCACATTCGAATTTTCCAGGAAGCCCTGCTCTACCTTAGTCTCCGAACCAAGGGCAGCCGCCGTCGGCCCCCCGGTCTGATCGGTGGTTTTCCACATTGAGCTGCCCTGCTTTTTTAAGAATCGTGGACGATCAAAATTGACGACCTTCAAGCGGTCCACAAGCTCCATGTTTTCCCACTCATTCTCTTCCATCGAAACCATACGCTGGGGATCTCCGGCGAAGGTAGAGTTCTGATACACGTTGCCCTGCTTATCCACCACGAAGTTGTTCTTCTTAATTTTGATTATGCCGTTTTCACCCTTGACCGGAAGACCTTCTTTTGTTACCAGAACACCCTCCTTACTTAAATGAAAAGAGCCGTTGCGGGTATATCGTTCACCGGTGGGGGTTTCAACGCTAAAAAAACCTTTTCCATTGAGGGCCAAATCGAAGGGATTGTCGGATTGCTGAAGTCCTCCCTGCTCAAAGACAGTGTAGGATTCATTGTACTCTACTCCGGACCCAATAGTACCAACTACCGGTGCCACATCTGCACTGCCGAAGGGAAATTTGTACACTCCGTTATCATTGGTCCTACGAAGCAGCATTTGAGGGAAGGCTTTACTCACAGAAATATCACGCTTGTATCCGGTAACATCCACGTTTGAAAGGTTATTGGATAAGGCATCCATACGATCAAGCTGTGCCTTCATTCCGCTTGCGCCTGTATATAATCCTGGTATCATGGGACTTCGATCCTCCTACTCCTTTATATCGGAAGCAAAAGGGGGAACTTAAAGGGGAACTTGAAGCGGCTTTTGCCTTTTCCCATTACCATACTGCGAAGGTACCGGCTGGGCTGAAACAGCAGCTAAAACAGCAATGGTTATTTAAATTGATAATAACTGAAACGGCAAAGCCTTTACTTGATTTTTTTTCCAATTCCGGCTAAATTCGCACTCAAGCCAAAATAGCTCAGTGGTAGAGCAACGCTCTCGTAAAGCGTAGGTCGACGGTTCAAATCCGTCTTTTGGCTCTTTTCCAGGTTTGCTGCCTCTTTGTAGTGGTAGCCCTACTCGCTCTTCTGCTTGTTGCGTTGGGATGTAACAAAGCGCTGAAAATCGTTGATGTTTTTTACAATGATCTTGTTTTCGTAGATTTCCACCCGCCGTTGACCCGCAAAATGATTTAGGATCTTTTTACACTCGACAGGGGACATTCCCGCCCAATGGGCTATATCCTCTACATTTGTAGAAAAAGTACGCTGATCTTGATCGGGGTCTTCAGTAGTCTGATTTTCGGCAAGCATAAGAAAAACGTCGGCAACCCGTGCTTCAATATTACTGAGGGTAAGGATCATAAAACGTCGCTTTTGGTCGTAGATACGTTTAGTAAAAAGTTTAAGAAGTTTAAGGGCAATCTGGGGGTTGCCTTTCATCAATACTTCGAAATTTTCCCGGTTAAACTCAAGGGCCTTGACCTTATCTATTGCAACAGCCGTAGCCGACCGCGGGGCCTCTTCTAAAATCGCCATTTCACCGAAAATTTCTCCTGGTTGAAGAATATCAATATTTTTTTCAATATCCCCTAGGATCTTTACTATTTGGACCCGCCCCGATTGAATTAAATAAAAATTATCTCCGGGTTCATATTCACAAAAAACGATATCCCCGGGTTGAAATATAACGGCAAAACGTTCAAACATTGATAAATCGACGTTCATTTTGCCCCCTCAAGCTCACGCAAAGCCCGTTTTGCCTTACGGTAGATAACCTCATTTTCTGAAGACATTGACAGTACTTTATTATAGAAACCGGTAGCCTTTGCGGAATTTCCAAGTTTTTCGTGACAGCTGCCCACATACAGTAGAGCATCTCGCAGATCCGGGTGCTGGGGATAATGTTTGATCATTTGAGTGTAATGCTGAACACACTTTTCGTACTGTTCAAGCCCTAAATAGCAGCGTCCAATTTCAAAATGTGATTTGGCAACATACTCATCACTGTTGTTGTCCTGGACAATTTTTCTGAACTCTTCTAACGCACCTTGATAATTATCCTGAGAAAAGAGACTTACGGCGTTGTAATAGCTCTTCGCCGTGTCGGAGAGCTCCTCTTGTGCGGCGGGATTCCGGGCGCTATTCCCGCCTCCTGCCTTTGAGGCAGGTGCTCCCCCTCCCTGCAATGCCTTTTCAGCCTCCTCCATATGAGTAGTCGCCTCGGAAGCATACTTTCCAGAAGGATAGTAGGTTATATACCGACGAAACGCATACAGGGATTGATGGTATTTTTGAGAGTTTAGATAGTATTGCCCTATCCTGAACAAGCCCTCTTCGGGCTCGAGTCCGTCTTTACCTTCAGAAATAAGGTTACGTACCTGCTTGTGCATTCTACGCAGCTGATTAGAGAAGACTTTCAGCATTTTCATGATGATTCGGGTATTTTTCAGTACAAGTTGTTCAAACTCGGGCACACTGAAACTGACCATCGAGGCATCACTTAGGACCACGGCGGTTTCTTCCCTCGGGTATCGGCCCAGAGCGGATTTCACCCCAAAAAACTCCCCAGTGTTTATAATATCGTGAATTTCCTGACCGGTTTCGATATCGTTGTAATTAAGACTTACCTTACCGCTTTTTAAAATATACACCCGGTCATTCATATCCCCTTTGAAATAGACAACCGAATTGGCATGATAACGCGCAGCTTTTGGCATTGTCGCTCCTGGTTTTTTGCATTACCCCTCAAGTAAAAAGTGTACTTTTCAAAACCACCCCTGTCAACACAAGAAATAAACTAATCATTGCTTGTATTCTCAAGCTAAGCTACTATGAAAGAAGAGGAGCAGTACTTATGGGTCTTCAAAGTCTTGGTCACAACACTATCACTGTGGGTAAAGATATTCTATACGCCGCGGGCTTTTTTTACGAATCTCTCATAGCCTCACTCCAGTACTTTCGCCGTCGGCAAGTCGGTCGCAGGGTAATCACGATGCAGCTGCTATTCACAGGGGTGGAGGCTTTAAGCGTGATCGCCCTTATTTCGCTCTCCCTTGGTGCAGTAATTATTATACAAGGTGTAAACATATTACCCCAGTTCGGACAAGGCGTTCTTATCTATAAAATACTAATCACTGTAATAACCCGAGAATTGGGGCCATTGCTGTGTGCCTTTGTGGTCATTGCACGCTCGGCCACTGCTATTGCTACAGAATTGGGGCATATGGTAGTCAGTCATCAAATCGAGGCCTATATTGCAACGGGGGTAAACCCTATTCGCTATCTGGTAGCACCACGTTTTATCGGTGTTACCCTCTCAATGGTCCTTCTTAATTTGTACTTTAATGTATTCGGTTTAGTAGGCTCTTTTATTCTTACTCAGTTTTTTCAGCCGATTTCGGCATTTGAATACTTTCACAACTTGCTGATATACCTGAAAGCCCCCGATATTATCTCTTCCTTATTAAAAAGCCTTATTTTTGGTTTAATTGTAAGCCATACGGCCACCTATAACGGCCTGAAAGTGCAGCAATCCTCTACGGAGGTACCGCAGATGGTAATACGTTCTGTTGTGCAGGGTTTTACCTTGTGCATAATCGCGGATGCAATTATTACTATGATTTACTACATTTAAACGTTACTAGGGGATAAAAGGAATGGAAGATCCGCTTCAAGTAGCTATGGAAGGTGTAACCGTCCTTTATGGCGAGAGAACAGTATTAGACAATATCAATCTGGAGATTAAGCCGAATAATACTACCGTAATAATCGGCCCCTCGGGCAGCGGGAAAAGCATTTTGCTGAAAGTGATGGCGGGCTTGGTTCCGGCAAATCGCGGGACCGTAAAAAAAGATGGAAAGGACCTTGTTCTGTTGAAGGGAGCAGAGGAGAACGATTTTCGCCGTCGTTCCGGCTTTGTGTTTCAGGATGGAGCCTTATGGGCAAACCGCACAATTGAGCAAAATGTCCGATTTCCCCTTGAAGTTCACTTTCCCGATATGGAGTATGAGGAAATGAATCACAGGGTAGTATCATATCTCAAGGAAGTAGGATATGAGGATAGGCTCGATTACCGTCCAAGTCAAATCTCTGCGGGTGAACAAAAGATGGTGTCCTTTGCCCGGGCACTTATTACGGACCCGGAGTTTCTTTTTCTTGATACTCCTTTAGTTGGTATTGATACATCCTCAGCCCAGTCGATACAGGAGATTATAAAGAAACTTCATAAGCAAAAACGTACTATGGTGGCCGGTTTTATGGATGCGGAGCTTATCTCATTAATAGCCGATGAACTAGTTGTTCTGTATAAGGGCAAGATTCTGGCACAGGGTCCCTTTTCCGAAGTAACCCGCAGCAGCGATCCTGCGGTCCAGAAAGTACTGGAGATTGTAATGCAGCAGGCCGCCTCTTACGATGAGGATATTTTGAATCTATTAGATACAGGGGAGGGTTTATTCTAAAGTTCACTAGTAAAGCCCCCAAGTTCCTTGGCACAATTTCTATGGTCCAAACCCTGTGGGCAAGAAAATTGACTCGCCTACAGCGAGAATTTGCCTCTCCTCACATCCACACATATTGTGGCCAAAAGACCCCGTCGTTCTTGCTGAGGGTCCCCACCATCCGTGCCCACACCAGCATTTGTGACCAGTTCAGCCGCACATGAGAGAAGAACTTTCGCATCGAGAAAATATTTTCAAGACCCTGCTGCAGCCGCGCTCCTCCGATTCCCGCTATCTCGGCATGGTTGCTTTCCCTCAGCTCAATATCGTCGACCCGATAGGGCTTAAAGAAATTATGGTAGAGCTGATACACCGCCAGCCGCTCGAGGGAACTGTTCACATTCCGTGAAAAGCGCACCGTTTCCCGCACATGATCGGCGTTGTCCTTGCGAATTTCACGATCAAAATAATTAACGGCAAACAGGGGATTATGTACCGTTCGGGCAAGGCGGGAGGAGATGGTGAAGTGAAAGAACATGGTGCGCCTCTTCAGCTCCTGCAGTACCTGGGAGTGCTTTAGTACCTCTTGGTACTCGAACTTCTCATCGCTGTAGAGGC
>Ga0209925_1000288_pt1 | contig 27267 bp, 24 predicted proteins | sample SalPonR2_A_D1_MG_FD_185702 | JGI IMG/M metagenome (GOLD analysis project Ga0209925, IMG submission 185702) | Salt pond soil microbial communities from South San Francisco under conditions of wetland restoration - Salt Pond MetaG R2_A_D1_MG... ... | reverse complement strand
CTCTGCAATGTTAGTAATAAAATCATCTTTTTTCATAAACAATTACCTCCCTTTCTTTATCCAAACATAAACTAATTTTATCATTAATTTTTTGTATTTCAAGTACTATTTACAATAAAAAAACAACTTTTTTTAAATGAAATACGCCCAAACCTTACTATCAATAATATACTCATTATTTAATTTTAAATAATTTTTTATATCTAATTTACTTTTTATTATGGTTTCTATATCCTCAGAATCATCGAGATTTTTTTCCCCTATTTCCATAACATCATAATAAACAAAATAGACTAATTCATCGGTTATACCAGATGAAGTGGAAAGAAGTGAAGAAATTGATCTTATTTTGCCTGAAGCCCCCGTCTCTTCTTTTAACTCCCTGTGAGCACAGCTTTCAACTGTTTCATCACCCTCTACTAATCCCGCAGGAAACTCAATAACATACTTATTAAATGGAACTCTCTTCTGTTTTATAAGGATATATTTTTCCTGATTTCCTGAGATAAATCTGGGGATAATTACAACACCCTTCTGTTTATTTTTTCTTGATATATATTCCCAAATTCCACAATTTTTACCATTTTTCCATTTTGCAGTAATAAAATTTGTCCATTTGCCCGAATTAGTTATTTCTGAACCTTCTATTTGCATTTATTTATTACCTCATCAATTATTTGAATAAGCGTTTCATCATTTTGAATACCTAAGAAGCTATATTTATCACCAATTATGGTTGTGGGAATACCCTCTATCCCAAGTTCCCTTTTAAAAAATGTTACATCCTCAATATTGAAAATTTCTACTGAAATTCTCTTGTTAACCGCTGCAGCTTTTACTGCAAATAAAACGGCATAAGGTGAAAACTCACAATTTTTTTCAACAAAAACTGTTATAGTTATACTTTCATTTATCTTTTTAATTTTATTGATTAATTTTTCTGAAAATTCATAAATATTCTTATTAAAAAATATATCAACCGATTCAAGAAATGTGCCAAATTGATAACCAAGTGGAACTCCATAAATTGTAATCTCATTATTTTCTTCCTTATTATCAAATATTATTTTCGGTAAAAAATATTTATTTTGTTCATTTCTGCTTTTTCTCTTTATCTGATAATTTAAATTATCAACTAATTCTGATAAATCTTCAAATATTCTTGAAAGAAGATTGGAATCTGATTTTTTTAACTTTTCAAAATTTTCATTGAGTACAAGATCAAAAGAATATTTTGCTACTCTTTTTTTATTTAAAATACTTTTAATATTTTTTGATTCTTGCTCGCTAAAATATTTCATAAAAGAGATGCCCCGACAATTAATTTTGCCGGGGTATTCAACCTATAAATTGAGAATGTCATTAATATTATCAAACAGCTCTTTTAAATCTTCTACTGTTGTTTCGCCCATGTGAGCTATTCTAAATGTTTTATTTTTTAATTTTCCGTAACCATTTGCAATTACCATATTTCTTTTTCTTAATTTTTCATTTAATTTTGGAATATCAATATTTCTTGTATTTTCAATACATGTTACTGTTTCAGAAAGGTATCTTTCATCAGCAAAAATATTAAAATATTCTTTTGCCCAATCTCTTACATATTGAGCAATCTCTTTATGCCTTTTGAATCTATTTTCAATGCCCTCTTCAATAATTCTATCAAGTTGTTTATCTATACCGTACATGTGAGGAATAGTTGGTGTTGAAGGATACTGATGATCTCTTTCTTTAATATATTTTTCCAATCTTAATAAATCAAAATAAAAACCTCTGTTCTCAACTTTTTTAGCCCTATCAAGTGCTTTTTGTGAAACAGATGCCATTGCTAATCCCGGAGGAACCGCAAAAGCTTTTTGTGAAGACGCAAGACAAAAATCAACTCCTAATTTATCAACCTCAATTTTAGCTCCAGACATAGAGGAAACTGCATCCATTATCCATACAACATCAGGATACTTTTTAATTACTTCTGAAAGTTCATAAACCGGATTCATGACACCTGTTGAAGTTTCATTATGTGTAATTGCAATTACATCATATTTGCCTGTTGATAGATATTCATCAACCATCTCTGGAGTAATTGCATTACCCCATTCTACTTCATGTTTATCGGCAGGAATTCCATTTTTTTGTGCAATATTATACCATCTGTTACCAAATGCCCCTACTGAAAAAACAATTGCTTTTTTTGCTGTGCAACTTCTTATGGCAGTTTCTAACAACCCTGTTCCTGAAGAAGTCGAAAACAATACCATCTTGTCTGTATAAAGCAATTTCTTCATTTTTTCTGTTGCACTTCTCTGCAAATCCGAGCACTCTTGTGTTCTATGGCCTATCATTGGCTTAGACATGGCTTCTAAAACTTCTTTATTAACTTCTACAGGACCCGGAATAAATAATTTAACATGATCTTTCATAAAAAAACCTCCTTTTAAATTTTTATATATTATACAATTTTTTCTCTCTTAAATAATACTTATCAACCATGACTTGTCAAATAAATTCTATCTTTTAAACCACCCAAATATTTCTTTAATTGAAGGTTTCTTACCATAACTCAAAATTCCAATTCTAAAAATTTTCGATGCGATCCACAATTCCACAAAAACTGTTAAAATTAATAAAAATATTGAAAGAACCTGTTGAAAAATTGAAACATCTGTTATAGCCATTCTCATGAACATCAGAGGAGAAAGATATGGGATTTCAGACAAAATAACTGAAACTATAGAGTTTGGATCCTGGCTTACAAGTGGAAAAAAGAAAAATGGTGCAATAGCAAGAAAAATAAGTGGCTGTACGAATTGATTAGCATCTTTTTCATTTGAAAATATAGCTCCTACTCCAGCAAAGCCTATTGCATAAACCAGAAAATTTAAAATAAAATATAATATAAAAAATATTAATAATGTTAGACTTATGCTGGAGGTGAGTTTGCTTATCAATGATACAGGAATATCCGCACCAAAATAACTTTTAACTCCAAATAGCATACCAAGAGAAAGACCCACCCAGATCAATATTTGAAACAAGCCTGCCGCTGCAGTACCAAGAATCTTTCCGACCATTAAATCTATAGATTTAACATGTGATACAACTATTTCTACAACTCTATTATTTTTATCCTCAATAGTTGATTGAACCAATTTAGGTGCATTCATTAAAATTACAATTATAAGAACATATAATAATGCATAGGATATCCAGTAATTTTCTTTTGCACTTTCTCTTGTTGTCCCTTCTTTTTTGGTAACTTTAAATGAATTCACACTGGCTTTTTTAAGTAAAAAATCAATTTCCTCTCTCTTTATACCCTTTAATTTCATTTTTTTAGAGTGAATTACCTCGGTTATGGCATTTTTTAATATTGATATTCTGTGCTGATCACTTACTGATCTACCCAGGTATTCAAACTCATAACTATCAAATATATCTTTATCAATGTATATCAATGTTTCTATTTTTTTATTTTTAATTTGTTTAATTGCCTCTTTTTTAGATTTTTCCCATTTTTTAAGATTAATACTGGAGGGAATCCTTTTTTCTATTTTTTGAATTACTTCTCCACTTTTATCGATGTAATAATAATCTCTTGATCTTTCCATTGTTTTTATCTGTAGATAGATAACAACACCCAAAATTAAAACTATTATTATTGGAACTGCAAGAGTAGCAATAACAAAAGCCTTGGATTTTACCGTTTCCAAAAATTTTTTCTTAAATACTATTAACCATTTGCTACTCATTTTTACCCTCCTCTATTTCCCCTACTTTATCTATAAATATAGATTTCAAACTTGGAAGATCTATTCTGTATTCAAATATTTTAATCTTACCAACGATATTTGATAAATATTTATCATGTTCCTCCGGATTTTTCAAAAAAACTTCAGCATATCCTCCATAATTATCTATGTGATCAACCATTTCATTTTCAAGAATAGTTCCATCCCCTTCATAATCAATAAAAATCGTTTTTTCCCCATGTTTTTCTTTTATTTTGGACAAAGTTCCATCAAGAATTTTTTCCCCTTCATTAATTATTAAAACATTACTGCAGAGATATTCCACATGCTCTATTATGTGACTGCTGAATAAAACTGTAGTGCCCTGTTCTTTCAATTTAATAATTTCATCTTTAAAAATTTGCATATTGACCGGATCAAGTCCTGAAAATGGTTCATCAAGTATTAATAATTCAGGTTGATTCATGGCAGTAATTATAAACTGCACCTTCTGCTGCATCCCTTTTGATAATTCCTCAATCTTTTTATCATACCATTTTGTAAGATCAAACTTGTTAAGCCAGTAATCTTTTCTTTTATCAATTTGTTGTTTAGTTAATCCTTTAATTTGACCAAAGAAAATTAGAGTATCTTTTAACGATAATTTTGGATATAATCCCCTCTCCTCAGGTAAATAAGAAACTCTGTTTGAAGAATAATTCCGTTTAATTTCGCCAACCTCCGGATCATATATTCCCATTATCATTCTAATAGTAGTAGTTTTTCCAGCACCATTCCGTCCGAGAATACCATAAACACCACCCTTTTTAACATTAAATGATAAATTCTTAACGGCATGGAAATCATTATAATATTTGTTTACATTATTTACCTGTAATATCATATAGGCCTCCTTAAGGATATTTATGCAAATATAATAAAATAAGAAATAAATATGTCAATAAAATTTTTAACCTATATCAATAGAAAAATTTATTTAATTTCTGGTGCTCTATTTCTTATTGAAAGCTATTTTTACAAATTTTATTGTTAACCCGGTAGAAATTGAAATTAAAACAAACCAAAAAATATAGGATAAAAATCCAAATGATAGGAAATAATCAAAACCCAAAAGGACAAAATCGGTTATCGCAACAACTGCAAATCCAAGAGCAAACCCTCTAAAGTTTTTTTCATTAAAAACATGATCTCCCAAATATGAGAAAACGACAACAAATCCTACAATAATTCCAAAAAAGAGTATTAAAATCATTATCAACCATACGGGAATACCTATAATCGTTACCATCATTAAAATTGTAATAAATGGAAACAGTACCCAGAATAAAGCACCTGCCCCAAGATATTTTGGAAGGTTAGTATCCAGTTTTAATTTATATTCATTTATAATATTTTTTAAAACGAAAAATATGATCGTTGATAAAATGAAAAGAAGAATATTAAATCTCAATTTATCCATTAATCTATACTTAAAAGTACTACTTCTGGCTATCTTTTCTCCTTTTTCAACTTTTGCTGCTTTTTTATCAATATCAGAAATATCAATACCAACATCTGAAGAATTAGTTTCCAGTTCTGCAACTGTAAATCCAGCACTAATATTTGTTGTTGGAGACTTTAATGTTGAATTTTTTATATAGATTTTTCCTGTTATTTTTCCATTATCAATTACTTCCAATATCGAATCCTCCAGATAAACATCTCCATCAATTTTCGCTGATAATTTTATACTTGATTTATTTACAAAAATATCTCCCTGAAAATCTTTTTTAAAATTCCCGGTAAATTTTTCAAGTTTTTTATCTGCTTTGTTCTTGAACTGATCAAAAGTATCAAGACCTATAGAAAAGATTCCAAAAACAAATATTATAATTATAGAGGTTAACAAAAATCTTTTCATAATTCACTCCTTTTATTGTGCATGAAGTATTCTTATAATATCAGAAGGAGAAATGACCCCATGCATCTTCTTTTTATCTCCCACTATAATAATAGACACTTTACCCCTTAAAAATGTTTCTTCAAGTTCTCTAAAAGGAGTATTTTTTTTAACAAAAATTAAATCATGATTCATAATTCCTTTTATTGGAATATTTTTTTCGCCCCTATCATAAAACTCATATATTTTTTTCTTGGGCACCCACCCTATTATTTCATCTTTATTATTAATAACAGGATAGTTCATATAATAAGAATACTCAACTTCTTCTGTCGCTTCCTCTATTGAAGCTACTGCTTTTACAGTTAGAACAGGATAGGACATAATATCTTCAGCAATAAGAACAGGTTTAACATTATCTTTCAATACATTAATCAGTTGATCCCTTAATTTATAAATATCAGTTTCATAAACAGTAGCTGAACCTGCTTTTATATGTCCTCCTCCACCAAAATGAACCATGATTTTATTGATATTCAAACTGTTCATGGAAGTTCTACCCACAATATGTGTTTTATTTCCCATTCCAATGATTACAAAAATTGATTTAAGATTTTTTAAATAATTAACCTTGTGAACTACATCTGAAATCCCACCAACAATCTCTTTAATTTTAAAAACAGATATGTTAATTTTTATTTCATTAATTTCATATTCCTTAATGTTATCCATCATCTTCTTTAATAGATCTTCCTGTAATTTATCAAATTTTCTGTTTAAATAAGAAGAAATTATATCCAGTTTCCCTCCAGACTGTAATAATTTTGAAACCATATTCACATCTCTATATGTAGTATTGGGATACCTAAGAGATCCAGTATCTTCATAAATACCCAGCAAAAATAAATTTGCTTCAATATCATTAATTGGAATATTTTTATCAAATAGCTTCTCAACAATCAGTGTGGTTACAGAACCAATTTGTTCAACATAATTTTCATCTCCAACTATATCCCCTTCGGGATGATGGTCATAAATAATTATTCTTGGATCCATATTTTTTAATATCTTGGCAAACTTACCTAATCTTTCAGTTCTACGGGTATCTACAATAACTACTTCATCTATATTTTCCATGTTTTTTATATGAGAATATTTTTCAATAGGAAAATATTTATAATATAATTTCAAAAACATATGAACATTATCTTTTTTCTTACCTATACTGCAAATCTTGCCTTTCCCATACAACTTTTTTGCAGCATACATCGATGCTAAGGAATCAAAATCCATGCCCATATGACTAACAAAAATCCTCATACTAATGGGCTTCTCCCCAGTTATCCCCCTGAGAGATATCTACTTTCATTTTAATATTTATATCAAAAGGAATATCCTCCATAATTTTTTTTATTTCACTTTTATATTTTTCTACCTTATTATTTCTAACTTCAAAGAGAAGTTCATCATGAATCTGTGATATCATGTAAATATCATTATTATTTTTTATTTTTTCATAAATATCTATCATGACTGCTTTTAAAATATCAGCAGAACTGCCCTGTAGTGGTGTATTTATAGCAATTCTTTCTGCTGCTTCTCTTCTAAACCTATTACTGCTGTTTATACCATTTACATATCTTCGTCTACCGGAAATGACAGGAATCCATCCCTTTTTTCTGGCATTTTTAATTTGTTTGTTTATATAATTTTCAACACCTGCAAAACGCTCAAAATATCTATCAATATAATCTCTTGCTTCATCAATTGGAATATTCAGCTGTTTTGATAATCCATAAGGTGACTGTCCATATACTATGCCATAGTTAATACTCTTAGCAAGATTTCTTGTTTTTTTGTTTGAGATACCAAATATATGTTCGGCAGTTTCCTTATGGATATCACCATCATTTTTAAAAATATTTAAAAGATTCTTATCTTTTGAAAAATATGCAAGCAATCTTAATTCCATTTGCGAATAATCAGCAGAGAGAATTTTATAATTATTGCGGGGTATAAATAATTTCCTCATTTTCTCGCCCCACTCACCCTTTATGGGAATATTCTGCAGATTGGGATCACTTGAAGATAATCTACCTGTAGCGGTCCCACAATAATCAAAATAACTATAAATTCTATTATCTTTATCCATATATTCCAAATAAGGTTTTACATAGGTAGAATATATTTTATGTTTTTCTCTATATTTTAATATTTCATCAGCAATAGGATGCACTTCCTTCAAATCCTCCAGAACACCCTGAGCTGTTGAATATCCTGTCTTTGTTTTTTTTATTTTTCCATTGGGGGGTGTCAACCCCATTTTATCAAAAAGTACTTCCCCAAGCTGTTTTGGAGACCGAACATTGAATTTTTCTCCAGCAAATTCATAAATTTTAGTTTCAATTTTTTCTAAATCTTCTGAAAGTTCTGTATCATATTTTTCAAGTAAATCCTTATCAATTTTCAACCCCTTTTTTTCCATTTCAAGAATCACTTCTACAAATTTCTGTTCTTTATTTATGAAATAATCATATTTATCCAGTTTTTTTATAAATAATTTAAATTTTTTAAAGAGATCGTACAGTTCATTGACATTTTTTATATCATATTTCTTATAAAACTTTTTTCTATTTTTTGATGCACTTGAATAATTATACCAGTACTCATAAATTCTTAAATCAAACAATTTTGCACTGATATTTTTTATTTCTTTAAAATATTTATGAGCATCATATATAAATATATTAAAACCTTTTTTCTCAAATATCTTTTCTAAATCAACATACTCATAAAATTTTTCATCATCAATGGAATAAACTCCAACATTATTATCATTTTGAAAATCACAAACAATAATTTTATCTTTTTCTTTTTCTAATAATCTACTCTCTTTTAAATATTCCATCTTTTCAAAATCATCTTTCTCTTTGGGAAACTCTTTTAAAAGAGAATGAAACTGATTTTCTTTTAAAAATTTTCTTACTTCAAGAGTATTATATTTAGGAAATACAGTTTCATCTATATTAATATCAATATCCAGATCTTTTTCAATTATAATAAGTTCTTTAGATAATTTCAAATCTTCAATATTATCTTTCAAAGATCTTTGTGCCCTTTTATTCTTAACTTTATCTCTATTTTCAATAATATCTTCAACACTTTCAAAATTTGACAATAACTTTTTTGCTGTTTTAGGTCCTATACCGCTCACACCGGGTATATTATCAGATTTGTCCCCTATTAAGGAAAGATAATCAACAAATTTATCTACCTCAAAATTATACTTTTTCTTGAATTTATCAATATCATATAATTTATCATTTTTTCTTCCAATTTTTAATACTTTAACTTTTTCATCGATCAACTGAAGTAAATCTTTATCAGGAGTATATATTATAATTTCATAATCCCCTTTATATTCTTCAGACAAAGTTCCGATAATATCATCTGCTTCATATCCCTCAATTTCAATTCTTTTAATTTTTAAAACATCAAGAAATTTTTTTATTGGAGTTAACTGTTCAACCAGCTCATCCGGCATGGGTTTTCTATTAGCTTTATATTCTTCAAATAGTTCATGCCTGGTTTTTTTCCCTTTAGAATCAAAAGATACTATAATATTGGAGAATTCCTGATTTTTTATTAGAGATATTATCTTTCGGGCAAACCCATAAAAAGCTCCTATGGGATTACCATTTCTATCCTGTAGGCCTGCTTTTTGAAAAGCATAATAAGATTGATAGATGAGTGCATTTCCATCAACTAAAAATAATTTATTTTTCATTTAATACTCCTGCCGCTATTAACCCTTCTTCCCAGCTACCATATATTCTGTAAACCTGATTGTATAACTTTTTGTTATTTTTTACTATATTATCTTTTCCGTGTTCATTATAGTAATTTTTAATCTTTTTAATTAAATTCTTTTGTTTATAGACCTGGTATTTTTTCAGTCGGTTAGCTTTTTTTAGTGCATTTTCCCAATTTCCAAAAGTTCTATAAGCAGCAGAATATAACTTTTTATTAGTTTTATAAATTGTAAACAAATCAGCAATTTTATATTCCTGAATCCCGCTTATAATTCTTTTTTTTGTCCACTTTTTATTTTTTCTATTATTACGAAATTTTTGATAAACCTCATCAGGATTGAATCCTGCTTCCGATAAAGCATTTCTCCAGCTTCCAAAATATTTGTTTCGAACTGCTGCATTAAAAAGTTTTGGATGATTTTTAAGTACTGCAGTGGGAGCCAGCCACTCACCTGCCCTGTCAATTTTTTTTATTCCTTTTAATATTTTTTCTTTAGACCACCTGATATTTTTTTTTAACACTTATGTTTACCTCTTGTATCCAATATCTCTCAACAATGCTTTTCGTTCTTTTTTCTTTTCTTCATTTTCTACACCAACTGGAGAATATCCATCTATAACACCAACAATTCCACATCCATTCTTATTTTCAGTAACTATTACAGAAATAGGGTTGGCAGTAGCAGCAAATATCCTACAAACTTCTGAAACATCTTTTACTTGATTTAAACAATTAATAGGGAAAATACCATCCATTACAATAATAAATGAATGACCCGCTCTAATTTTTTTCATGTTCTTGACTGCCATATTAATTAATTTATCATCATTGCCATCATATCTAATTAACTTATCACCACTTGCTTCATTAAAAGCAATACCAAATTTGGCCGAAGGTGAGGATTGTGCCATTACTTCATAGAGGTCTTCGACAGTTTTAATAAAATGACTTTGTCCAAGAATAATGTTTAAACCCTCTTTTTTTTCAATTTCCACTTCTCTAATTTCCATTATTACCCCTTTTCAATTCATTCTTAATAAATTCATTTTTTAACAATAACTTGTACAAAGATAAGCTAATTATTATAGATCCCACCGCCTGTAAAATATTTCCAGGTAATTCTGCTAATGCTGCAGCAATTTTAAATTTAAATACTTCTACTATAAAATAGCCGGCAACCATCCATGCTGTTGCAATTGTTGCGGAAAATATCATAAAAATAAAATTTTCTTTCTTCTTAAATGTATAAATCAAAACTCCAAAAATTAAAGCCTCCACTCCTTTAATCACAAAAGTGAAAGGAGCAAAAGATGCAAAGCCACCTATTACATCCGCAATAGCAGATCCAAAAGAACCAACAATTGCTCCAAAGGGTCCACCAAAAAATAATACTGCTAATAAAATCATTGAATCTCCCAGATTTATATACCCATTAGTTTGTGGCACAGGAATTTTTGGAATAGCTGTCATTACAATAACAAGTGAAGTAAAAATACCCAGAAAAGCAATTTTTCTTAAATTCTTGTTCATCAAAGCCCCCTAATTATTCAAAAAAATCTTCATCATCATCTTCTTCATCTTCCCAAAATAATTCATCATCTTCCTCATTATCTTCAAAAATATCACTATCTATATCAGCTTCATCATCAAAACTCATTACATCTTTATTTTCATCCTTCTCTTCTTTTTTTTCTTCTTCCTCTTCTTCTTCTTTATTTTTTTCTACATCTTCATCAGATTCTTTTATTTCTACTGTTTCTTCTACTTCTCCAATATCTTTGTCACTCTTTTCTACTAATTCTTCCTCATCTTTTTCTTCTTCCTCGTTGATTTCTTCTTCAGATAAATCCTGAATTTCTTTTTCTTCTTCCAATTGGATATCTTTTTCAACTTCATCAACTTTTTCATCATCTATTTTCGTTGGTTCCTCTTCTTCAATTTTAATATCTTCTTTTTCAATTATATCTTCATCTTTTGCCACTTCTTTATCAGATTTTTCTTCAACAAAATCTTTTTCTATTTCAATGTCAGTTTTCTCGGAAGGAATTTCTTTTTTATCTTCTTCTATTTGCTCTTCCTCAATTCCCTCTACACCAAATGAAACTTCCTGTTTCTGGGATATACTTGTATCTTCAATTTCAGTATTTTCCTTTTCAATCTCTTTTACTTCTTCTTCACCAATATTTTCTCTATTTTCTTCTTCCAGGTCCCTTTTTTCATCTTCAAATTTAATATCAGCAACATCTTCATCTATTCTTTCGGTTTCAAATGACTTTCCAAAATCAATTCTCTTTTCTTTTTTTTCAACTTTTTCTTCTTCAGTTTCTTCAATAGGTTCTTCATCTTCATTTTCTTCATTTTCTTCAATAGGCTCTTCCTCTTCAATTTCTTCAATAGGCTCTTCCTCTTCTATTTCTCTAATTTCTTCAATAGGCTCTTTTTCTTTTATTTCTTCACTTTCTTCAGGATATTCTTTTTTTTCAATTTCTTCTGTATAATTAGAAAGATCTATATCAAGAATTTCTCCAAATTCATTAATAGTAATCCTTTCATTTGAAGCCTTATAAAAAGCTTCAAGAGTATTCAGATATCCAAAAGATTTTCTTAGATCACCACCAGTTATTTCAAATAATATATTATTTATTTTATCATCAATTTTATCAGTAATATGTCCAAATTTATTCTGAATAATGTTCTTAAAAGTTCTTTCATCCACATTATCTAATTTCAAAAATACACTATTACTTAATCTTGATAAAAGATCACTGGATATTGAGTTAAATAGTTCTATCTTTTTTGTGGAAGTTATGAATAATTTCATATCAAACTCTTTAACTGCTTCATAAAAATTTCTAAATTCTTTAAGCTCTTTTTTATTATCAATATTTTGGAAATCGTCAAAAAGAACAATTTTGTGATTTAAAATAAATTCTCTTAATTTATCTTCTTCATCTCTTTTCCTATATTTTTTGTACAGATTTATAAATCTATTGCCAGTTATATAAAATATATTTCTATGAAATCTGCTTTCCAATTTATTACCAATAGCATTCAAAATATGGGTCTTTCCACTTCCATTAGGTCCGAAAATATAAAATGGTTCATTATATTCTTCAAGGTTATTTACAACATATTCTGCAATTTCATAGGCATATTCATTACAGGTTCCTTTAATAAAATTATCAAAAGAATATTGAAAAATAGGATTGAATTTTGCTTCTCTCTCTTTTGAGATTCTATCCATTAATTCATTATATTTCTTTTTATTATCTTCAAATTTAACAACATCATAAAGATCCTGTGATAGCTCAATAACTTCCTCTTCAAAACCAGTATTATCTAAAAGATGAAGTTTATCACGCATTTTTTTGATCTCCATAATTCTATTTGAATATTTTCCAAATACTTTTTTAGCTTTATCAAAATCCTCTTCTATCAATTTTTCCAAAAATTCTGTATTGTATCCTTTTGCTTTCCATTCAAATATTTCCCTAATTATAATTTTTCTTAAATTATCATCTAAATTTCCCAATTCACCTTCAAAAGTTGTACTCTCCTCGAGTTTTTCCACTTCGGTGACAGACGGAATAATTTCATCTTCAAAACCTTCATCCATTTTTTCAGATAATTCTCTGCTTTTTTCCAGGGGAAAATCTTCTTTATCTTCACCGGGAAAATCATTATCAAATTCTACTTCTTCATTCTCTTCTTTATTTTTCTCTTCTTTTTCTTCTTCGCCCTGTTTGCTATCTTTTTTCTCAATATTTACATTATCATACTCATTCTTTTTTTTATTTTCTACACTTTCTTCTGTATTTTCAACTATGTAATTTAAAGCATCTTTAAATGTTCTATAGTGAGGAATATTCTCTTCCATTTGCAAATTTTTAAACATTTCATAAATAAAAGGACGCATCCTTATCAGTACAAGAAAATTTCCACTTTGATCCATATTATTATACTTATTAATAATAATATTCCAACCTTCACTGGAAATTGTGTTAACTCTTGATAGATCAATTATAAGATTTAAGATACTTTCTTCTTTTAAAACTTCAAAGATTTTTTTTATTGAACCAACAGTGTTATTAAAAATCGCACCTTCGATTTCTGCCAGAGCAACATCAGGATATTTTTCATCAACTTTAATATTCACACTAATGTTGTTTTTACTTTTTGAATAAATTGTATTCATAAGTCCCCCCTTTAAAGCTATATTATATATACTATTATTATAGAGCTATTTTGTCAAGTTTAAGAACTATTTATTATTATTATTTTAAAGAAATATTTGAATAAAAAAGATCACTCTTCTTTATTTTTTTTTAATTTATACTGTATATATCTAAGTAATGCGAATATTATCATTGATGCATATATCATTGTTACTGCTATCGGTTTTGAATATTTCAATCCAAAAGAGGTAAATTTTTCATAAATCATTACCGGTGCGGTCATGGGATGATAAGCTAAAATAACTATGGCTCCAAACTCACTCAATCCTCTTGCCCACATCATAATTATACCTGTTAAAATATCAGAAGCAGCAAGAGGTAACGTTATTTTTCTAAAAGTATAAAATTTTGAAGCTCCTAAATTCTGGGAAACATATTCAAGATGTGGATCAATTTTTTTAAATCCCTCCTTTATACTATTAACAAGAAAGGTAAAACTAACAAAAAACATACCCAGGATAATCCCATAAATTGAATCCATGAACTCTATTCCAAAAATTTTAAATATTTTCCCAAGCAAAAATTTACTTCCATAAATACTTAATAAGGCTATACCAGCTGCAGAGTGTGGTATCATAACCGGTATATCTATGAGAGATTCTATAATATTTTTACCAAAAAAATTATATCTTGCAAGAATATACGCTGTTGGAATAGCAAACACTAATCCTATTAAAGTAGAATACATGGAAGCTTTAAAAGTAAACACAATGGATTGAATTATTTCTTTATTTTCAATTATATATCTAATAAGATCTGGAGAAATTGAAAAAAGCATTGTCATTATTGGAGCAGAAAGTAAAATAATAAGTACTATAAAAAATAAGAAAAATAAAGGTTTAAACAAGTAATCTTTCATTCTTTATCCACTAACTCCACAGTATTAGTTTTAAAAAACAAACAGATTTTTTTACCCTTTTTTAAATTTAGTTCTTTTAAAGATTTTTTTGTTAAATATACGGATAAAGCTACACCAACATCCACTAAAATTTTTGCACCATAATTTTGCAATATTATTTTTCTAATTTTGCCATTATAAACATTTCTTGCACTTGTTTTCACTTCTTCATTAGATAAAACTATACTTGAAGGAGGGATATAAACAAGCGCAGTGTCATAATCATAATTTTCATCAAAATATATTTCAAAACCATTTTTTTCAAAATGATGCTTCCTGGGATTCCATTTCATTTTGAATAAATTATCCTTTTTAATCAATTTTGCAACTTCTTCATTTTTGGGAAAATTATATACATCATTCAGCCTACCATTTTGTATTATTTTTCCATTTTTTATTACAGATATCGTATCTGCAAGAAACAAAGCCTCTTCAATATCATGAGTTACCTGTATAACTGTCTTACCGAGTTTTTCAAATATTTTTTTAACATCTCTTATTATTTCCCATTTGGTTATGCTATCAAGTGCAGAAAAAGGTTCATCAAGAAGAATTAAATCAGAATCTTTCATTAGTGTCCTGGCAAGAGCAACACGCTGTTTTTCTCCCCCTGATAAATTAACAACACTTCTATTTATTATGTTTTCAATTTTTAATAATGATACAATTTTATTAAATTTATCTTCAACATTTTTTTTCTCATTTTTGCACTTAATCGAATAAAGAATATTTTTTTTTACATTTAAATGATTAAAAAGATATAAATTTTGATAAACAATTCCAATATCTCTCTTATTAATTTGTTTTTTATCTATTCTTTCATTCTTGTAATATATTTCTCCTCTTTTAATTTTATTTATTCCAACAATGGATTCAAGCAGCAAAGTTTTACCTGCTCCTGTTGGTCCGAGAATAATGTGATAATTTTTTTCATTTACATTTAGGGAAATATTTTTTAGAGAAAAATTTTTTTTATATAAAAAAATGTTTTTGATTTTTAACATTATTGCTCCATTATGTTTATTTATACATATCGTATTATATAAAAAAAAGTTGATTTGTCAATATAAATTAAGGATTCGGGAGCTAAACCTCCCGAATCCAAAAAAATTAATTTGAAATAAGAATCACATCAACTCTTCTATTATTTGCCCGTCCTGCTTCAGTTTTATTAGTATCAATCGGCATTTCTTCTCCATAACCAACTACAACCATTTTATCATTAGAAATACCATTTTTTGTAAGATAAGTCTTAACAATATTTGCTCTATCAACTGAAAGTTTTTTATTTGTCTGAGCATCTCCCCGGCTATCAGTATGACCTTCAATTCTTATTTTTACTTCAGGATGTTCTTTCACAATATCAATAACTTCCTGTAATTTAGCTCTTTCTGCTCCAGATAATTTGGATGAACTTGTTGCGAATCTAATTCTTGCTGCTATAAAAATACTGGGTAATTTTTCAGTTTCTTCTTCTTTTTCAACAAAACTTTTTCCAACAGTTATATCTATTAATTCACTTTTACCTGTATTTCCAGCTTTATCAACTACTTCTGCATAAGCTGTTAAAATCTCTCCTTTTTCGGGATATTCCCCTTCTTTTATTTTTCCATCCCAAAAATATCCATCCTTTATTCCATCATAAGAAATTTCATGAATTACTTTTTGGTCTTTTTGTACAATAATTCTTGTTTTAGTTACATCTACAGGATCAATAAGAGTTATCATAAATTTAAAATTTCCTTTTCCGGGATTTAATTTATCCGGAAGATAAGAAAGGTCAATAGAAGGCTTCGTTCTTTTTAATTCAAAGGAATACTTATTTGAACTTCCTTCATTTCCATAACTATCTTCAACCTCAGCTACTGCGTAGTAATTTCCATCTTTAAGACTTCCTTTTTTTATTTGTCCATCCCAGGTTACTGATTTAGGAAGTGTTTTTTTACCTTCAAATTTCTTAATATCATTACCTTTTTCATTATAAATAATCAATTTCCATTCATCTAACTTTTCTACATTTTGAACTGCTATATTGAACCTTATTTGATCTTTATTTCCATCACCATTTGGAGATATAAATTTAGAGTTTCCATCAAGGGTAATTTTGGGGTTTACTTTATATGAAACTTTTTTTGTTTTTTCACCTGTATAACCTATATCAAAACTAAGACTGTTTCCAGTATATTCTGATCCAAATGCATAGGATACATTAGCCATAATTCCATTTTTTTTAAATCCAAGGCCAACCGTTATCTGTGATTCAGGATTGTAAACATTATACTGTTCACCTTCACTATTTTCATAATCATCAATTGTATTGTATGTATTATTAAATGCTAATTTATCATCAAGAGTAGTAATCTTTGCATCAGTATAACCAGCTCTAATAGCCAGCATTTCATTAAATAACCACTCTTCTATCCCAGCACTTATTCTATTTGAATCTGAATAATTCATGTAATAGTCCCCGGCAATATTAAGTTTCGCATTTTGATAAAATAAAACATGTCTAAAAGATATAGCTCCACCAAAATATTTACCCATTGTAACATCAACAGGCTGCAAAACATCAATAACTGCTGCTCCCAGATTCATGTTTACATTGTTAGAAATATTAAATTGGGTTAAAAATGAGACATCAGCGCCAAATCCTTTGCCAATATCTTCCTCTGAATGTATTTCTGTTGTTAAATATGGATCTTTAATTGTTTGACTTACATATTTACCTGTCATTGCAAAACCAAATTTGGTTTTGTTACCCATTGGTATTTTCCTGCTAAGAGAAAAATCAACCTTCATGACATTATTTTCATTGAGTTCAGCATCTTCCCATGGATTCGCTGTATCTCTGTTTGGAAGTAGTAAAGAAGTATTACTTCCAGTGATATTCATCATGAACCAATCCTTTATGGGAAAAGTAGCACTCGCATAATATGACTGTGATATATATTTTTCAAGATCATTATTATAATAATACATTCCCATACCTGCTGAAAAATCGAATCCTCTTAAGAAAGCATCTTTAGCATGGTTATAAAAATTAACCGGTTTACCAAGAACCCCACCAGCGGCACCTCCCATACCAAAACCATATCCATCAATTAATAACATTCTACTATTTTCATAGAGATATTCTGTTTCCCACTCACCATCTTTAGCTAAAATCGGGAAAACAAAAATAAAAATTAAAAATATAATTAAAATCTTTTTCATAGATCCCCCTTCCAAATTAATTACCCTGACTCAATCTCTCAGCCAGAAAAAAAGGTAGATTATTATCTACAATTTTTTTCTGTGCTTTTTTTACTTCATAGTCTATCCTTTTATATTCAATTTTCTCTCTTTTAGTATCCAAAATCAAGAAAGAACTCATATAATTTCCATCTCTTGGTTGCCCAACACTACCAGGATTAAAAATATATTTATTATTTTTTCTAAAATTATATTCGTTCGACTCCGGGTTTAAAGATATTATTTTTTCTTTCTCTTTATTATATATAAAAATTTTTGGTACATGAGTATGCCCAACAAAAATAATATCATTCTTTGCTGTTTTCAAACAATAGTTGGCCGTACTTTTATCAATTAAATATTTCCATTCCTCTGTTAAATGAGGAGTAGAATGGTAAAAACTGTATTTACCATCAATCTTATAAGAATAATTCAGTTTCTTAATAAAAGTAATATGTTCATACTGCAGTTGTTTTCTTGTCCATAATATTGCTTCATAAGCCATAGTATTAAAATAACTTAAATCGGTAAAATTTACAACCCCTGCATCATGATTTCCCAAAATTGTATGAATATTAAATCCGGTTGCTGCTCTTTTTAAATCTTTTGATATATTATTTACCTCATATCCATCCATGTACATAATCATTTCAAGACATTCAATTGGATTCGCACCATAGCCTACAATATCTCCTAAATTAACAATTTCAGAAATATCATTTTCCTTAAGATAATTTAACACCGAAAGAAAAGCCTCAAGATTTGAATGAATATCGGAGATTATTGCAATCTTCATAATTCTTCCTTTTTCATATTATCCAAAAAAGCATTTACCTTTTTTGAAAAAAGCTCCCCAATGAATTTATCACTTAACCTCAGGGCTTCTGAAATAACAAGATTTTTATCAACATTTAAAAAATTCATCTCATAAATTGCATAATAAAATATAGATTTTTCGGTTATATTAAGATTCTCAAAATCACCCCGAAAATATTTATCAATATATTTTATTATTTTGTCCATATTGCTAATTATTCCTTTAAATAACAATTCAAAATACTGTTTTACAGGCGATTTTATTTTTGGTCTTATAAAATTATAAAAATCTTCTAAAAATATTTCAGTATCATCATATTCTCCAACATGATAATTATATAAAGCCTGAATAACTGAATTCCTTGCTGCTTTTTTATGTTTTATTTCCAAAGTAACTCATCCTTTCATATATTGTTTAGTCAATTTTTTCTCTTAAATTAATCATTTCAATAAGAGATAATGCTGCATCCCATCCTTTATTTCCCATTTTTGTGCCAGCACGTTCTATTGCCTGCTCAATTGTATCTGTTGTCAAAACACCAAAAGTAATTGGAGTTTTACCCTCCAGTGCAAGTTTTGCAACTCCTTTTGATACTTCTGAGGCCACATATTCAAAATGTGGTGTTTCTCCTCGAATTACTGATGCAATTGAAATTATACCATCATATTTACTACTATCATTTAACTTTTTTATCATGTAAGGAATTTCAAAAGCTCCAGGTACATAATAAACATCAATTGATTCATCTTTACCTTCATGTCTTAAAAAACAATCCCTAACACCATCAAGCAGTTTTTCATTTATAAAATCATTAAATCTCGAAACTACAACAGCAATTTTTTTATCTTTCGCTATTAAATTTCCTTCAAAATAATTCATTTTTCCTCCTTTTTATTTTCATCCAGATTATCAATAATATGTCCCATTTTCTCTTTTTTTGTCTTAATGTAATTAATATTATGTTCACTGAACTCACTAATTAGAGGGACCCGCTCTATAATTTCCATTCCATATCCGGATAATCCAATAAGTTTTTTGGGGTTATTCGTTAGCAGCCTGATTCTTTTTACACCCAAATCATTTAATATTTGAGCTCCAACACCATAATCTCTCAAATCAGGCGGAAACCCAAGAGCTACATTAGCTTCAACAGTATCCATTCCTTTGTCCTGTAAATGATAGGCTTTAATTTTATTTAAAAGACCTATCCCTCTCCCTTCCTGTCTTAAATAAACAAGAACTCCTCTACCCTCTTTTTCTATCAATTCAAGGGCAGTATGAAGTTGATTGCCACAATCACATTTTTTGCTCCCAAAAGCATCTCCTGTTAAGCACTCAGAATGAACTCTAATTAAAACAGGCTCATCTCCTTTTAGATCTTTTATTTCTCCTTTAATTAAAGCAACATGCTCCTTGCCATTTATCATATTTTCATAACCAGTTATTTTAAACATACCATAATCTGTTGGTAATTCTGCAATGGCCTTTCTTCTCATAAATTTATCTCTTTTTAATCTGTATTTTATTAAATCCGCAATAGTTATAATTTTCATATCAAATTTTTTTGCATATTTTATTAAACCGGGAAGCCGCATCATTGTTCCATCATCATCCATTATTTCACATAATACACCAGAAGGATTTAACCCCGCTAATTTCGCCAGATCAACCGCAGCTTCTGTATGCCCGGCTCTTTCCAGAACTCCTCCTCTTTTGGCTTTCAAAGGAAATATATGTCCCGGAACAACTATATCCTGAGAAGTAGCATCCTCATCAATTGCTGTTTTGATTGTATGCGCTCTATCATGTGCTGATATCCCGGTTGTAACCCCGTGTCTTGCTTCAATTGATTGAGTGAAAGCAGTCTCATGATGGGATTCATTAGCATTTGTCATCATTTTTAAACCCAAATCTTTTACCTTCTTTTCCTCAAGAGATAAACAAATCAATCCTCTTCCATATTTTGTCATAAAATTTATATCATCAGGAGTAACCTTTTCTGCAGGTACTATCAAATCTCCTTCATTTTCTCTATCCTCATCATCCACAACAATTATCATATTTCCCTTTTTTAATTCTTTTAATGCCTCTTCAATACTGGATATATAAAATTCTTCTTCTACCATTTTTTTAAAACCTCCTTAATTGATTCTCTCTTCTTATCTCCGCTGTAAAATTTATATAAATATTTTGATAAAATATCAAATTCCAGATTTACAGGATCTCCAATATTTTTATCCCTCAAATTAGTATTATGAAAAGTGTGCGAAATAATTCCTACTTTAAATTTATAATTTCCTACATCCACAATAGTTAAACTTATCCCATCAATACATATTGATCCTTTTGAAACCAAATATTTATCATATTTCTTATTGAAACTGAAAATCATACTTATATCTTTGCTATCTTTAATTATTTTTTTTATTCTTCCTACATCATCAATATGTCCCTGAACAAAATGACCATCCATTCTTCCACCAAATTTTAAAGCCCGTTCTATATTGATTAATGAGCCAATCTTTAATTTATCTAAATAAGATTTATCAAGTGTTTCTTTCATAAGCTCAAAAAAGTATAAATTATTATCTTTTTTAATTACAGTTAAACATAATCCATTACATGCAATGGAATCTCCAATTTTTACTTCTTTTAATCCATCTATTTTGATACCGATAACAATTTTATTACCCGCAAAATTTCTACTTTTTAAAATACCAACTTTTTCAATCAATCCAGTGAACACTTTTTCTCGCTCCTTTAATCATAATATTATCTCCAAAACTAAAATGTTCAACCTTTTGTAATTCGATTCCATTTTTAATTTCATCAACCTTACCAAAAGCCGTTGGAGATAACCCCCTCCCGATAATTTTGGAAGATACATAAACATTAATTTCATCAAAAAATTTATTTTTCAAAAAATAACTTATAGTTTTTGCTCCTCCTTCTACAAGTACTGAATGAATATTTTCATTACATAACAATTTACCCAAATTATTAATTTCTATAGATTCATCTTTTTTTATTTTGAATATTTTAACATTATTATTTGATTTTAAATTAAAATTTGAAGTAATTAATATTGACTTACGGTTAAAGATTTTATATTTTAAAGAAGAAATATCTCCAGAAAAATCCAGAACTACAGGAGTAGGTTGAAACCCATCATCTTTTAGACGCGCTGTTAATCTTGGATTGTCTTTTACTACAGTATTACTTCCCACAAGTATACCCTGAACATTATGTCTTTTATGATGGACATTTTCCCTGCTTAGTTCATTAGATATCCATTTTGAATTATAACTTGTAGTTGCAATATACCCATCAAGAGTCATTGCATATTTAATATATATAAAAGGTCTTTTTTCATAAATATTTGTAATAAATACCTTATTTAATTCTTTTACTTCTTTTTCTTTAATTCCTGTTACAACTTTAATTCCGGCATTTTGTAAAATTTTTATACCTCTTCCCGATACTTTCTCGTAAGGATCAACCATCCCAATAAAAACCCTTCTAATTTTACTTTCAATAATTTTATCAACGCATGGTGGTGTTTTCCCATTATGGCTGCAGGGTTCAAGTGTCACATATAAATCTGCTCCTTCAGTAGATTCTGTTGAATTATCTATAGCAATGGGTTCGGCATGTTTTTCTCCAAATTTTTTATGATACCCCTCCCCAATAATTTTATCATTTTGTACAACTACAGCGCCCACATAAGGATTAGGTTGTACACCTGCATCTGCTTTTTTAGCCAAAGTTATAGCTCTATTCATATATTCGGGATTATATTCCACCACTATTTAAACTCCTGTATTCATTTAAAGCAGACCTATCAGTCATGGAAGATATATAATCAGCAATTGCTCTTTTAAGCCCAATTCTATCAATTTCTTTTTGATATTTTTTGGGAATAATACCGGGATATTTTAAATATGCTTCAAATAACCCCTTTATACATTTTTCTGCACTTAACCTCATCTTCATCACCTTTGGATGATTATACATTTTTTCAAACAAAAAATTTTTCAACTGCATTCTTTTTTTGTTGGTAGAATCCGTAAATGAAACCATTTTTTTGTTTTCTTTTTTCAAATCTTCATATGATTCAATATTGTATTTATCAATATTTTTCTTTGTATTTTGTACAATGTCTTTAATAAAATAAGAAATAATTGAACTAATAGTCCTAAATTTAATAATATTTTTATCTTCGCATTCCCTATATCTGGCTTCTATTTTTTCTAAAGAATTCTTCCATATCTCAACCTGGTTTAATTCTTTCCAATTTAGCAAATTAGAAACCAGCCCATCATCAAGGTCATGATTTAAATATGCAATTTCATCAGCAAAATCAATTATTTGTGCTTCAAGTGTTGGAACCTCTTTCAAATTAAATATCTCATCAAGGTCCTCATTTGATGTTTTATCATATGGTGTATTATGTTTAACAATACCTTCAAGAGTTTCAAAAGATAGATTCAGTCCGGTAAATTCAGGATATCTTTTCTCAAGGAAAGTTACAACCCTGTAACTCTGTCTGTTATGTTCAAATCCTCCGGAATCTTTTAACAATTTATCAAGAACTTCTTCTCCTGTATGGCCAAACGGGGTATGCCCCAGATCATGAGAAAGAGCTATTGCTTCAACAAGCTCTAAATTTAATCCAAGCATTTTTGCTATCCCTCTGGCAATTTGTGAAACTTCCATGGTATGAGTTAATCTTGTTCTGTAATAATCCCCCTCATGATTTACAAAAACCTGAGTTTTATATTCCAATTTTCTAAAAGCTTCACAATGAATTATTCTATCACGATCTCTTTCAAAAATAGATCTATTATCTTTAAATTTTTCCTCTTTGAATCTTCCCTGGCTGTATTTTTGCTTCATGGAATAAGGTTTTAAATTATACATAATCCTCCTTATGAAAATATTACCACATATATTCTTTTTTTCAATAATTTTGAACAATTTACTTGACAATAATATCTGATTAGTTAACATTTATTCGTTAAATAGATAACGATTAAATGTTATGGTTTAATTTATAATAATTTAAATAAATTAAGAGGAGGTTTTTGTATGAATAATTATGTTAAGAGTGTTCTTAATGATCTTAAGAAAAAATATCCATGGCAGGATGAATTTATTCAGGCAGCAACTGAAGTACTTGAATCTTTGAGCGTTGTTTTTGATAAAGATGATAAGTATGAAAAAGCTCATATTCTTGAAAGAATCATAGAACCTGAAAGAATAATTAAATTTAGAGTTCCATGGCAGGATGATGAAGGAAACTATCATGTTAACAGGGGATTCAGAGTTCAATTTAACAGTGCAATTGGACCCTACAAAGGTGGTTTAAGATTTCACCCATCTGTTAATGAAAGTATTCTTAAATTTCTTGGTTTTGAACAAATATTCAAAAATAGTTTAACCGGTATCCCAATGGGTGGTGGAAAAGGTGGTTCTGATTTTGATCCAAGAGGAAAATCAGATGATGAAATAATGAGATTCTGCCAGTCATTCATGACTGAACTTTTCAGACATATCGGTGCTTATACTGATGTACCTGCTGGTGATATAGGTGTTGGCGGCCGTGAAATTGGTTATCTTTTCGGTCAATACAAAAGACTTGCTAATGAATGGACAGGAGTTCTTACAGGAAAAGACCATAAATGGGGTGGAAGTCTAATCAGACCAGAAGCTACTGGATTTGGTGCTACATATTTTGCTGAAGAAATGCTTAAAGCTAATAATGATTCTCTTGAAGGTAAAAAAGTTGCTCTTTCCGGATTTGGAAATGTTGCATGGGGAGCTGCTCAAAAAGTTACAGAACTTGGTGGAAAAGTTATTACACTTTCCGGTCCTGATGGATTTATTTATGATCCTGAAGGTGTTGGAACAGAAGAAAAATGGGATTACATGTTAGAAATGAGAGCAAGCGGAAGAGATAAAGTTAAAGATTATGCTGATAAATTTGGCGTAGATTTTTTCAAAGGAAAAACACCCTGGAAAAGAGAGGAAATTGACATTGCTATACCTGCTGCAACTCAAAATGAATTCCATGAAGATGATGCAAAAGCTCTTGTTAAAAATGGTGCTATTGCTCTTGCTGAAGCTGCTAACATGCCATGTACACTTGAAGCAATGAAAATTCTGCAAAAAAGCGATATTTTATATGCTCCGGGTAAAGCTGTTAATGCTGGTGGAGTTGCAACAAGTGGATTAGAAATGGCTCAAAACAGTCAATTCATTTTCTGGACAGAAGAAAAAGTTGAACAAGAACTACACAAAATTATGGTTAATATTCATAAAAGCTGCTTAGAAGCATCTAAAGAATACAATCTTGGAAGCGATTATGTTGCTGGTGCTAACATTGCAGGCTTCAAAAAAGTTGCTGACTCAATGATAGAACAGGGACACGTTTAAAAATTAACATTATTTAAAATAGATATACAGAAAACCCGAAGATTAATTTCTTCGGGTTTTTTTATTTACTTTTCATATTCTTTTACCGCTATTTATTGATTATTTATTTTGACATAAAGAGATGAATTCATCAAAATCTTCTTTTAATTTTTTTACTGATTTTTTATGAATATACATCATGTGACCTGCTTTGTAATAGGTAAGTTTCACATTTTCTCTTAATTCATCTGCAAGCTGCATATGATTTACAGTATATTCAGTAGCAAAAAAAGGAGTTGCTAAATCATAATATCCATTTGCAATCCACACTTTTAAATAGGGGTTTTTATGCATCGCCTTTGTTAATGTTTCACTTACATTTACATATTTATTAGAACTTTCAGAAAAATCCCAGGGTCTTACCCTGCCTGTTAATATCTCATAGGGTAATTCATTCTCATATTTTAATTCTCTTATCATATAGTCATTAAAACATGAAGAAAATGGGCCGTAAATTGCCTTGTTATAACTTGGATCAAAATCATTAAACTGACCAACATCTCTTACATTTTCACCTGTAACCCTACTGTCAAGTCTTCCAACTGCTTTTGATTCTTCTCTTAATAATTCCTTGGTAAATTCATAAATATTGATTCGATTATTAGAATTTAAAATAAATTTTTTGGACAATCCTGTAAATTTTGATAATTTTTTTGCAAGATTTTTTCTATCACTATCTTTGATTTCATTCCCTAAAAATAGATATTTTATATATTCATTTCTAATAAAATTTTTCACTTTATCTAATGTTTTATCAAGATCTTTCTGTAGCTCTTTATCCAATTTATTGTGATAATAAGCAGTAGCAGTATAGGTTGGAAGAAATAATGCATATGGAAGGTCATTTCCCTCATCAAAACTGATAGTTTGAAAATTTGTTACTGCAGAAAGAAGAATAATACCATTTAAATACATCCCATATCTGTCCTGTAAATATCCTGATAAACCCGCTGCTCTTGTTGTTCCATAACTCTCTCCTGCAACAAATTTTGGAGACCCCCATCGATTATGTTTATCCACGATTCTTCTTATCACATCTCCAACAGATTCTATATCTTTTTTGAATTCATGATATTTTTTTTCTTCCTTTTTCAAGGCCCTGCTATACCCGGTTGTAACAGGATCAATAAAAACAAGATCGGTTTTATCAAGCCACGTTTCTTCGTTGGGGATTATATCATAGGGTGGAGCTATTGCTTCTCCTTTATCTGTCATCTTAATTTTTTTGGGACCCATAACTCCCATGTGAAGCCAAACAGAAGATGATCCGGGACCACCATTAAAAGCAAATGTTATCGGTCTATTTTTGGTATTATTTACCTTATCCTTAAAATATCCCGTATAAAAAATTTTAGCTTTAACATTTCCTTCTTCATCTTTTAATGGTAAATATCCGGTTTCTGTTTTGTAATAAAGTTTTTTCTTATTGATAGTAACACTATTTGCCATTGTTACCGGTTGTTTTGGCTCTTCCATGCTTTTTTTCTTTTCCTGTTTTGGATCTTTATTTTTTTCTTTTTTTTCATTCATAAATTCCTCCTTTATTCGTATTGCTAATTATATTATGAATACAGTTTAATGTCAAATGAACTAAATCAATCTTCTGCTTAATTAATTTTTTAAAAATATTTTCACTCTTTCCTTTCTTGATATTTCAGGTTTTATTTGCTATTTTAAATAAAGAATAGGAGAGAAATTATGAAAAAAATATTTTATATAGTAGTTATTTTTTTATTCAGTTTTAACTTTTTAATGGGACTCCAGATTTCAGCACCAAAAGGACCTCCATCAATGCCCCTTATTAAAATGATTCAGGATAATCCTGATTATAAATTAAACCTTTATACAGATATTTTAACCGAAGTACTACCGAAATTTGTGAAAGAGGAAGATAATATATTTATCATGCCGACAAATGTCGCTGCCAAATTTTATAATAAAGGATTAAATGTAAAAATACTAAACATCACAAGTTCAGGAATCTTATACATATTAAGCAGTAATAGCAAAATTAATAATTTAAATGATATAAAAAATAAAGAAATATATGTTCCGGCACCGGGCTCTTCTCCCGATATTCTAACAAGATATATTTTTAATAAAAAAAATATTGATATTAAAATAAAATATGGTTCTTCCCCTGAAATAACAAAATTATTTATCTCAGGAAG
>Ga0209925_1000287_pt1 | contig 27289 bp, 24 predicted proteins | sample SalPonR2_A_D1_MG_FD_185702 | JGI IMG/M metagenome (GOLD analysis project Ga0209925, IMG submission 185702) | Salt pond soil microbial communities from South San Francisco under conditions of wetland restoration - Salt Pond MetaG R2_A_D1_MG... ... | reverse complement strand
ACAGAATTGGAGCACTACTATGGTAAATTACTACTTTAACATTGGACTCATCTATTTTATCATTGGCTTTGGGAGCGCAATAGTTTGTTATTATGTCTTTAAGAAAGATGTAATCGGTCACTTCCTCGGTGCTTTAATCGTCGGTTTGATTGGCTCATTTCTTGGCGGGGTGTTTGAATATTTCTTTGCCGATATCATCGCATTATTAACAAACTTAAACAACTCTGTTAATGTGTTTCCGCCGATTATAACTTCTGGTATTTTATTGTGGATTTTTGTTAAGGCGAGCGGACGAAGTAACGAGACAAATCTATAGAGAGGGGTACATGAAGCTTACTGCATGTGAGCCGGCTTTAAGAGTGCATTTTTATAAATTATTTTATTTATATAACTTCTGATAATATATATTCTGTCTACTTTTATTAATTCAAGCACTGGAGTGTCTTATGAAATCTCAATTTGAGGGTATTGAAAAACTTGAACAGCTAAGCAAAGATGAACAGGAGTACCTTTCCACGGCCTGTACGGATTTTTATCGAATTATCAAAGCCCTTCGCGGGCCTTTTATCGAATTATCAAAGCCCTTCGCGGGCCTGAGGGCTGCCCATGGGATAGAAAACAAACCCCGAAATCCCTCGCCCCAAATTTAATTGAAGAGTCCTACGAACTGGTAGATGCAATAGAAAACAACGATATTCCCAATATTCGCGAAGAAATAGGAGATCTTTTTCTGGTGGCAGGTATGATTTCCGAAATCTATTCCGAATCCAACACGGACTCTTTTTCATTAGCTCATGTGCTTTCTGAGGTGTCTGAAAAATTAGTACGTCGACACCCCCACGTGTTTGGTGATATAAAAAAAGATGATCCGGAAGAAGTTATAGAATTGTGGAACCATATAAAAAAGAACGTTGAGAAAAACGGCGATTCCTTTGAATCTATAAACGATTCAATTCCGCGATCCCTTCCTCCCCTTGAAAGAGCTTTTAAGATCCAAAAAAAGGTCGCCAAGGTAGGATTTGACTGGGAGAATGTTCTCGGAGCAAAGGATAAACTCACAGAGGAGCTTGCCGAGCTTGATGAATGCATACACAACCCCGAGAGCCACAGCAAGGATAGCCTTGAATATGAGATTGGGGATGTTCTTTTTTCAATTATCAATGTTGCCAGACATTTAGATATTGATCCTGCACTAGCCTTGCACAAAACAAACCAAAAATTTACGGGCAGGTTTCGCTATATTGAGCAGGAAATGTATAAATCCAACAAAAAAATGAGCAGCGAAGAGTTTGATCTTATGGAGAAACTGTGGAAGGATTCAAAAAATACAGAGTCTTAATGAAAAAAAGAAAATACAAACCCCCTCAAGGTGTATAAAAAAACATTCACTTTAGAGCAAGTCTAAAGTAATCAAACAGCTTACCCGCTTCTTCACCGTACTCTTCCGGGGGCTCCATCCACATTGTTTCTCTTTCAATCATAAAACTGGAAAGAAACTCCCCTATATCAGCATGGGTAAATTTTGCTAATTCTTTAATAGAAAATTTGGAAACCCCCTGGGAAGGTACAAATAGTTCCAGACTGTCTTCATCTGAATGCCGGACCGGAGTATGTACCTGACCTTTTATAAACTGAGAAATTTTATCTGATAAGTTCTTAAGATTCTCATCCTTCCTAATGCCGGCTAAATTCTTTTTTATTTTGTAAGTAGATCCGGCATATAAGGCCATAAGCGATTGACCGCGTCCACGCCCCTTTTGACCTGGAATTTTAGCAGCTCTGGTTATTCGAATTCCCTCAGGCATAACGGCGTTTATGTGTGAAAGTAGTTCCCCTTCATCTATTTCGTGAATTAATTTACACCTGGTAATCTCTGCGTGAGAACCTATGCCAAGGGTAAGCGGATGGGCAAATTCCATTCGCGGTTTGGGGTTAAATCCTGATGTGTATTCCAGTTTTATCCCAGCTCGCTGGAAGCTTCTCTCAAATATAGTCATGATGTTTATATGGGATAAAAATCTGGCCTTTTCCTTTTTTGTAAAAGAAAAAAGATACCAGAATCCGTCTGCGTTGGGTCCATCAGTGGCTTGTTTGTTGGTGTCGGGTTCATCGTCTTCTTTTATCTCTGAATCTGCATCTACAGGTTTTACCGAAGGTGTACATACGCCGCAATGATGGTTACAGGGAAACACACATGGATGAGTTAATTCCTTCTTTTTTGATTTCTCTAATTCACTTAAAAGATATTTTTCGCTTACTCCAAGGTCTACTTTTTTCCACGGAAGCTCCTCATCAACACTGCGCTCACGACACGTCTCCTGTTCTACCTTCCATTTCTGATCTTCAATTACCCCTTTCCAGATATCGAAGGAGATGTGCTCTTCCCATGCGTCAAGCCGGGCCCCTCTTTTGTAAGCTGTTTCAATAAGTTCGCCGACCCGAGTGTCACCTCTTGAAATTATCCCTTCGAGATATGAAATAAAAGGGGAATGGTAATTTACCCGTACTGGGCTCTTATAAAATGCTTCCCGGATCTTGTGTATTCGCTCTAATGCCTGTACTTCCGTGAGTTGACGGGACCACTGATAGGGTGTATGTGGTTTTGGTATAAATGTGCCTATATTTACATTTAGTTTAAACTTACTTGCGTTTCTCACTTTTTTAAGATATTCGATTATTGCTTCAGCTTCATCTTCTCCATCGTAGAGATGCTCCGGCAAACCAACCATAAAATAGAATTTTGCAAGGTTCCATCCCCTTCGTCGGGCTTCAAGCAATATTTCTACAACTTTTTCCGCAGTTACCTCCTTGTTTATACCCCGCTGCCAGTCCTGTTTAGGAGTTTCAACGGCAAAGGTAAGACCGCTCTTTCTAATCTTAGATACCTCTTGCAACAGGGGTAATGTAAAAGAGTTTACCCGCAATGAAGGTAAGGCAAAGGAGACCCCAAGCCCATAGTACCTTTTATTCAAAATATTTACCAATTCGTGCAAATTTGCGTAATCCCCCGAGGAAAGAGATGAGAGGGTTATTTCCCTGTATCCAAGTTCAAATATATTGAAATCCGCTTCTTTTATTATTGCATCCAGCGATTTTTGTCTATATGGCCTGTATAAGAATCCTGCATGGCAAAAACGGCACCCATTTGCGCAGCCTCTCATAATTTCAATAACACCATGGTCCTGCACAACACTTATATTTGGTACGGGGATTAGTTGAGTACGTGGAGTATCAAAACCTTCCCATAGGGCCTTCTCCGCCGGCACATCTTTGTCCGGCATCCACACTGCCCTGATTGATTTAAGCTCCTGAAGAATATCCTGCCGCCCGGCCTTTTCTGTTTTTCTTTTTTTAACAATTTCTACTATTGATTCGAGTGTTTCTTCGGACTCTCCAACATATACAGCATCAAAGAACTCTGCGAAGGGAGCGGGGTTTGTAAGAGCAGGTCCACCACCGAGCACTATAGGATCTGTTGCATTTCGCTCATTTCTATGTAGTGGAATTCCACCCCTATCCAACACGGTTAAAATGTTAGTCCCGCTTAACTCATATCCTACTGAGAAGCCGAGCATATCGAGAGAATGCAAGGGTATACCGCTTTCCAGTGTATAAAGAGGAAAAGTGGATTGCCCTAGAAGTTGTTCAAAGTCCGGGGCCGGTGCAAAGACCCTTTCGCAATGCACATCATCCATTTTATTAAGTTGGGAGTACAGCAATTTTATTGCGGTATTGGACATACCTATTTCGTATAAATCGGGAAAACAAATCGCGGCAAGTAGTTCTCCTTGTCCCGGCTCCCCTACTATCCCAAATTCGCCGCCCGTATATCTTCCCGGCATTTGCACTTTCGGCAGTATATGCGCTAAATCTATTTCAGGTTTTATTTTTTTCATTTCTCAGTTTCCTTAATATTTATATCTTCGCAGATAGATGTTTTGAATAACGTTTTGAATAACCGCCAAACCAATAGTGGCAGTCCATAAGGAGGAACCACCGTAGGAGAGAAAAAAGAGCGGTATACCGGTAATCGGCATTATTCCAATTGCCATACCAATATTTATTACTAAATGGAAAAACAACATGAATACTATCCCCGTGCCCATTAAAACCCCAAAATCATCACTTGCACGAAGGGTAATTATAAGACCGCGACTAAGCAGCAGAGCAAAGAGTGTAAGAATGGCAAATGTACCTATAAAACCCCATTCTTCTGCTATTATAGAAAAAATAAAGTCGGTGCTCTGCTGGGGTAAAAATTGATAATGACTCTGTGTTCCTTCTAAAAAACCCTTTCCCCAAAAACCACCCGAACCTACTGCGGTAAGGGATTGTATGATATTCCAACCGCTTCCCTGGGGATCTACCTCAGGCTTAATAAATACTATCAGTCGCATTATCTGATAATCCTTTAAAAAGGCCCGAAATTCATAGGAACTAAAAAGCGACATTGCAAGCAAGAGGCATATTAAACTGAAGCTTAAAAAATATTTTCTTTTAGCAAATCGATATGCGATAAAAGAGAGCATTGCAGTGCCGGCCAACACTAGTGTCGTAAAAATCACAAGATTAGATCTGTGAAAGATCTCAAGTATTCTTACTTGCTGCTGTAAAATATATGTTTCCCATACAGGAAGAACTGCAAACAAAACCGATAAAAAGCCGTAGAATAGAAGAAACAGGTAGAATAGAAGAAACAGCAAATACTTTTTATTTACCCCTGCGATAAAACTTACCGCCAAAAAAAGGGGTATATACACCATGGCGGTCCCCATATCGGGCTGCATCAATATAAGTCCCATTGGTAATAAGGTGAGTAGTAAACCTATAAAAAAGGTAGAAGGATTGTGTATTTCTTTCTTCCTGCTCTGATAAAAGGTTGCTAATATGGTGATCAATCCTACCTTCATAAACTCCGAAGGTTGTATTCCAAAACCAAACAAACCCAACCAGGAACGGGCACCATTTACCGTTTTTCCAAAAAATAACGTAGCTATAAGAAGCAAGACCAATACAATATAGATTTGGACCGAGAGTTTCTGCAGAACGTTGTACTGGGGTAACTGAAGTAAAAAATAAATAAGCAAAGCACTGCCGATCCATACAATCTGATGAACATACTCCCGGGACACAACTTGCCCGGCAGCGTTCACTCCGCTGGAGTATATAAAAAGCCCCCCGATAGTCATCAACGCCAGCATTGATAAAAAAATGAGAAAGTCAAATTCAAAAATTGACGACCCCTTGCGCTTATCCAGTAGACCGTCATTCATTCCGGTCATTATGCAGCCACCCCCAGTTTAATGCTTCAATTGCCTCATCGTAATTTTGTTCGGCAAAAATACCTTGAAAAATAATATTCGCCGCTCGAACGGCCCACCATTCCCATTCATTCTCTGCTTCCACCATTGTTACAACAACGACCTGTTCTTCGGGAGGGGCGTCATAGGGTCCGTAGGCGGCAAACCAGGCGCTCCACCTGTCCTCATAGCCTACCTCACCTGTGCCTGTTTTACCCGCTACTTTTACAGCTTCAGTGGTGATAACAACTTCAGCCGTTCCATCGGTAATTACTTCACGCATATTTTCTTGAACCTGTTTGAAGGTTTCCTTCCTAATGCTTGAACTACGAAGTACTTGTGTTTCGATAGTATCAACAGTCTTACCGCTTACGGGGTCATGGACCTCCTTCAATAGATGCGGCTTATAGACAAGCCCTTCATTTGCAACCATGGCCACCATATTTGCCATCTGGATTGGAGTGACATTGAGATATCCCTGTCCTATGGAAGTATTGACTGTATCACCACCCACCCACGGGCTTCCATACACTCTTTCTTTCCATGCGGGAGTGGGTACCAGTCCTCTCACCTCTCCCGGCAAATCTATTCCTGTGTATTCGCCAAATCCAAATTGTTTAGAATACTTTGATATCAGGTCTATACCAAGATAGTTAAGTCCAAGAGTGTAGAAATACACATCACAAGACTCAGCTAAACCTTTTTTTAGGTCAACAGGACCATGCCCCTCAGGCACGTGACAGTTAAACTCTCGGTTTCCCACCCACAAGGATCCATTACAGACAATTTCTTTCTCCGGATCAATTGCCTCTTCTTCCAGAGCCGCTGTGGACATAACTATTTTAAAGGTAGAGGCTGGTGCATAGTTTGACTGTACAGCTCTATTTAAGAAGGGGTGTTCAGGGTCGAGGGCATAACTTCGATACGCACTTTCTGACTGTACAGCTCTATTTAAGAAGGGGTGTTCAGGGTCGAGGGCATAACTTCGATACGCACTTTCCGAACTTTCAGTATAAAAATCATTAGGATTATACCAAGGGTATGATACCATCGCTAGTATCTCGCCCGTAGCCGGTTTCATAACAATTGCAGAACCCATCCTATTGCCTAAAGCTTCTTGTGCCAGTTGCTGAATCTTTCTATCCACAGTCAACACAAGATTTTTTCCATTTTCCGGTGGGGTTTCCGTCGTTTCACCACTGCTTATTTGTCTGCCGCGAACATCAACTACATTATAGCGTCGTGCCGCGAACATCAACTACATTATAGCGTCGTCCGTTTTTTCCCCGCAACAGCTGATCATATTCCTTTTCAAGGCCGCTTTTTCCAATAACAGAGTTTATTGAATAGCCTCGGTTATAAAGGACCTGCAGTTCCTCGTTGGTAATACCCCCAACATGACCTATAAGATGAACTAAGGAATTAGTCTCCAAATATCTTCTAATAGGTTTACTTTGCCACGAAACACCTGGGTAATCATCTATATGTTCTGCAATTTGAGTAATAACATCAAAGGTAACGCCACTCTTGATTTCTACCGGCTGATAGAGGTTTCTATATTGCGGGGGAACCTTCTTGAGTATCTGTTCGGGGCGCATTGACAAGAGAGGCGATAATCCTTCAGCTACCTTAGTAAGTTGCTCATCACTGAGGTCTGCTGGAATAATGTTTACCGCGAAGGAATCTTCATTTATTACCAGGGGCTTATCATGGTTTCTGTCAAATATTTCTCCCCTCTGAGCCGGAATTGGTATAGATCTTCTCGCCACCTGATGAGCTCTATTCTTAAACTCCCCCCCCTTTGTTATCTGGAGGTGAAATATGTATCCCATGTAAAAAAGAATTACCGACAGAATACAGAATAAGAGAAAATAAATTCTATATCGATAACGATTTTTTACATTATTAGCAGAATAGTAGTTCTCATTCATAGCATCTGTGTGTCGCGTTCCCGGCATAGTTTTGATACACGCAGAATTCCAAAAATAAACGGTGCCGAAAGAGCATGCATTCCAAGCTGAATTAGCGACGAAAAAGATAGTACCGAAGGTATCCGCAGCGGCAGAAACAGTAAAGTAATTAACAAAGCAGTAAGAATTGAAAGCACAGTAGCGGCAACGGCAAAGATGACCGGCATAGTGATTGCATCGACATACATTTTCCCACGGGTAAGACCGAAAATATGGCCAACTATAGTATAAATAAGGCTATGAAAACCTAACGGCGCAATTCCCAGTAGATCTATCACGATCCCGGTGATAAATCCAATTATCATACCCTCCATACTTCCCCGTTGATGGGCAAAAAATACAAGTAACAGGAGGGTGAACTCCGGTCTAACCTGAGAGATTTGGAGGGGAGTGAGAAGTGTGTTCTGGAGCACGGCAAAAACTACTAGAATGAATCCATATACAAAGGGGCTCTGTGTGCGCATTTATTCTTGCTCCAATAATACAAATACATACTCTAGTTGGGTAAAATCCACTAAGGCCCGTATTTGCAAAGTAAGAGAGGATTCCCATTCAGGAGCTTTTATTGCTTCTACTCTTCCAATATAGAGGTCTTCCGGATAAATCGAACGGTACCCGGAGGTAACCACTAAATCTCCAAATTGTATGTTACTCTTGGCTTGCTTTTTTACATAGGTCATCTCTACACGCTCATTGCCGGCCCCCAAGCCGTGAACTAAACCCTCATATTTGCTTTCTCTCATTTTAGCAGCAACAAAACAGCTCCTATCTATAATAGGTAAAACCTTCGCAGTAGAAGCGGTCACTTCCACTACCTTTCCGACCAAACTGCTGAATCCCTCAGCATATGCAATCACCGGAGAATCCTTTGTTATACCGGCTTTACTCCCCCGATTAATTGTAAACCCCTCAAACAACAAACCCGGCTCTTTTGCGATTATCCGGGCGGCTATATGGGTAAGCGGTACTTTTTCAGAGAAATCCAGCAAACCCCGAAGCTGTTCATTCTCTTTCTTTAGATCCAGTAAATCCCGTTCAATAGTTTCGTATTCTGATATTTTTTCCTGAAGCTCCTCATATTCTTCTCGAACCCTACGCAATTCACCAATAGAATTGAAAAAGCTGCGAAAAAAATGGCCGATCTCCGCAACTCCATACTGTACGGAGGAGAATACCGAGTATCCAACCTGTTTAGAAGCCGAACTTACAGATTGGGATTGGGTTCCAATGGCTATAGTTGATATTGTTATGAGCACCACAAACACAACTCCATTGCGATGCCGGGATATAAACCTTTGTAAGCGTTCCATTACCTATTTTGGAGAGCTGCTAATATTGTTATAGATAGTTTTACTACCGTCTCCACCATAACGAACATGTTCAAAATACTTTCCTGCACCCTTTGCAACACAGAGCAAAGGCTCCTCAGCCAATATTACCGGAACTCCCGTTTCTTTTGCAATTAACTTTGGTAATCCCTTTAGCAGAGAACCGCCACCGGTCATGACAATTCCACGCTCAACAATATCTGCGGCAAGTTCCGGAGGTGTCTGTCCCAGGGTACCTTTTATTTCTTCAATAACTGCGCTAATTGGTTCCTGGAGAGCTTCACGCACCTCTACACTATCTATTTCAAGCCTTCTGGGTAAACCGGTAATTGCATCCGTACCCTTTATTTCCATTTTTTCGATCTGCTTATCAGCTACCGCATTACCAATAGACATTTTGAGAGTCTCCGCCGTTTGTTCTCCCACAATTAAATTATGAACTGAACGCACATGCTTGATAATAGCTTCATCAAACTCATCCCCACCTAGGCGAATTGCATTTGTTACCACCATTCCACCGAGGGATATTACGGAAATTTCTGTAGTCCCTCCACCTATATCGCACACCATATGACCTGCAGGCTCAAAAATAGGAATATTAGCCCCAATTGCAGCGGCCAGAGACTCTTCGATCACCTTTACCTCGCGCGCCCCCGCCTTATAGGCACTCTCTTCTACTGCCCTTCTTTCTACCTCGGTAATGCACGTCGGAACCCCGATTACCATACGCGGTTTTACAAACCACCGTCTCGGCAGAATTTTTGTTATAAAATAACGAATCATTTTTTCGGTTGTTTCAAGATCGGCGATAACCCCGTCACGAAGGGGCCTTATTGCAATGATGTCCCCAGGAGTTTTCCAGAGCATTCGCTTAGCCTCCGCACCTACTGCAACTACTTTTTTTGTTCCGCGCTCTACAGCAACAACGGAGGGTTCGCTCACAACGATTCCCTTGCCGCGGACATACACAAGGGTATTACAGGTTCCTAAATCTATTCCTATATCTGTTGAAAAGGCATCGGTGAAACGTTTGAACGCCATTTATACTACTCCTCCCGGTATTTTCTTAGAATCAATTTCTAGTTCAATCTCTAGTACAATTTTAAGAGCGCGCCGTAATGTGAGGGATCTATGCTCAAGACCTTTCTCCACTCCGCACGAGCTTTTACTTGATTATCCATCTTGGCATACACTTCCCCAAGATAGTAGTGAGCATCAGCGGATTCAGGATTTAAGGAAAGTACCTTTTTATACTGGTCCTCCGCTTTGCTTAATTCATTCTCTTCTATGTATATGTTACCAAGCAGAAAACGACTTTTCTGCTCGATTGCATTATCTTCTGTAGAATGTACCGCACGCATAAGAAAATCAAGAGCTTTGTCAATTTTTTTCAGTTTATAATAGGACTGTCCAATAGTCATATATAAAATAGGATCAGGATTTGATTCAGCTGCTTTTAGAAAATATTCTACACCACTTTCATGTTCACCAAGTTCGCTATACGCCAAGCCCAAATAACGATTGATATCTACACCATCATACCCCAGTTCGTTCGCCCTCTCCAAATGGGTGATCGCAAGGTCAATATAAAATCTGCCTTTATGATAGTACGTTTTACCAAGAACATAATGAATTTGTCCTTCCATTGGAGGTGAAGAAGAAACCAAAGCCTTTCGAAGATTTTTCACTGCTTTATCGTACTGGGGAATTTGATCTTCCAGGGTATACAGGCTGGTTCCGCGATAAAAATAGGCAAACCCGTTGAGGGCTAAATATTGAGAATTCAGGGGATCTTCAGTTAGTTTTTCTTCGCAGATTCTATTTACTTTGGAAAATTCTTTTTGCTTCCACAATTCTTCCAAGGATGCTTCTTCCGCTTTTTCAGATACTTCAGTTCTCTCCTGGGATACCTCTTTAGAAGTTTTTCCCCCACGGAAAAAAACTACATATACTACAGAAGCAACAATTACACAAAGCACCGTAATAATAAGAAATAATTTCAATTTACCGGTACGTTCTTCTCTTTTTGCGGAAAATTGATAACGGCTTTCAGGTAGTTGCATTGTTCAGTGTCCAGTCCTTGAATGAATGAAATATAAAAAAAATGGCAGACCTATAAGCCGGGTTCTGTCGTGGATGACCATCTATCTCGGCAGCATTGTTACCAATGCGCTCATGCAGCCTACCCGCAGTATATGGGCGGACCACCCGACTGCTGCTCGGCTTTGCTTCCGACGAGGTTTACCGTGCCCTAACCGTTACCGGTTAGGCGGTGGGCCCTTACCTCACCTTTTCACCCTTACCACCGACTACGCCGAGGGCGGTATATTTTCTGTGGCACTCTCTATGACACCATTACAGTGCCTCCGGGAATTACCCGGCGCCGTGTCCTATGAAGCCCGGACTTTCCTCTACTGCCAGTTGGGCTTCACCCTAAAGGCAGCAGCGGCCATCCGGTCCGCCATTTGTTACTCTTCTGCTCCAAGCTCTTCCGGAGATACAAGGTCCGCAAGACTGCCCGCTTCTTCTGCCCCTACTACTTGTTCGGCAACTTGTTCCTCTTCGTAAAATAGAATACGACTACAGTAGGGACAAAAACGGATACTGTCCCCATTACGTACATCGTTCACAAACTGTTCCGGAAGGCTCATGTGACATCCTGTACATACGGAATTCTTTATTGGAACTATCCCCAAGCCGGACTTGCTTCGAACAATGCGTTCAAATTTAAACACAATCTCTTCGTCAAGGTCAGGAACAATCTGCTGTTCCTCCTGTTCAAGCTCTTTCAACTCTTGACGTTTTTGCTCGTTTTCAGACTCAATTTTCTCTTGTTCGGAGGAAATTTCTTCTTCCTGCAACTGGATCATTTTCTCGTCCTTTGCAAGGGATTCAGAGAGTTCCTCAAGCACCTTTTCTTCCCGGAGAACATCTTTTCTTAACTGCTGCTCTTTTTCTGTTGCATCTTTAATTTCTTTATCCAGCGCCTCGTACTCCCTCTGGGTAGTAATAAGGTCCATCTGTTTTTCGTACTCTTCCCGCTGACGTTCGGCATCATCCAAACGAATACGCAGGTGTCTGATTTGCTCTTTTGTGTTTTCAACCCGGGTGTTTTTTTCGAGGTAGCTTTTTTTGAGCCTATTTAATAATTCGAGTTTTGTATTGAGCAACTTGGGAGTCTCTTCTATTTGCCGCTCAATCTCAAATTTCTTTGAAAGTATATCCTGGAGACTCCTCAATTTCTCAAATACTTCCGTCATCATATGAACATATCCTCCATTAGGTATCTATATAGTCTTTTAATCGTCTGCTCCGTTTTGGATGCCGCAGCCTTCTCAGAGCTTTAGCCTCTATCTGACGGATTCGTTCTCGGGTCACATTAAAATACAGCCCTACTTCTTCCAGGGTAAGCGAGTACCCGTCTTCAAGTCCAAACCGCATTTTCAATACTTCCTGCTCACGAGGCGGCAGGGTCTCCAGAACATCCTGCAGCTGCTCCTGCAGAATGGTAAAGGCGGTCTGACTGGCAGGATTCTCTACATCCTTATCTTCAATAAAATCACCAAGCAAAGAATCTTCCTCTTCACCGATCGGAGTTTCCAGGGATATAGGCTCGCGGGCTACATTTTTTACAGATTTCACTCTCAGTATCGACCACCCCAGCCGTTCGGCAACCTCCTCGTCGGTCGGCTCCCGTCCCAGCACCTGCATAAGCTGCCGAGATTCACGAACTACCTTGTTTATCTGTTCTATCATGTGCACGGGCACACGGATAGTCCTGGCTTGATCGGAAATAGACCTTGTAATTGCCTGACGAATCCACCAGGTTGCATAAGTGGAAAATTTATATCCCTTACGGTATTCAAACTTTTCAACAGCCTTTATCAGGCCGATATTTCCTTCCTGTACTAAATCGAAGAAATGAAGCCCCCGGTTTGTATATTTTTTTGCAATGCTTACAACCAGCCTTAGGTTTGCCTGAATAAGCTTGTCCTTTGCCGTTTTCATCAGGTATTTTCCGCGGGCTATCTCTTTTGATTCCTCTAAAATAGAATCTATATCATTCTCAAATTCAATTTCAATAGTTCGAAGCTGTTTTTCATCGGTTTGAATTTTTCGTATTTTTTCTTTTATTACATCTGCTGAAAGTTGGAGCCGCTCTTCAATTTCCCTTCTCTTTTCTGCAATTGCCAAGCCCCGCCCCATGCTGCGGAGCTCCTTTGAACTACGTATTCCGAGTCTATGTTCAATCTTTTTTTGGTCCCGCTGATATTTATGGATTCGTTTTTCCGTATCAAGAAATTTATCTGAGAAAGATATAATTTCCTCCTGTTGAAGATCTATATTTTCCATATCCTTCAACAGACTGTCGCGAAAATCCTTTAATTCGTCGTTTCCCAAAACATCTTTTCCGGCGGCTATCAGCTTTTTCTTTAGGTCCATATACTGTTTCAACTTGCTGTTTATGCCACGCAAGTCCTCACGATAGCTCTGGTTAAGACGCCGGCGCTCGGTGAGAATTTCCGAAATCTCTTTTTTACTTAACTCCATTTCACGGGGATCTACACGGGAAAAGGTCTTTTGCATTATTTCGTACATCTGAGGCAAGAGCATCCCTGATTTGTGAATGACGTTTTTAATTATATTTTCGCCATCCTCCATCTGCTTTGAAAGCTCTACTTCTTGTTCAGCTGTAAGCAAATTCTCTTTTCCAATTTCTCGTAGATACAGCCGTATTGGATCATCCACCGATGATGAGTCTTTGTCGCTATACACGACTTTCTTTTTTGTGTAAGAGGGAGCCTTCTCTTCTTCTTCTACAGAAGCCTCTTCCTCTTCCCCATAATCCTCTTCTAGGACCTCTACATCCTCTTCTTCGTTATCTGCAAGGGATATTTCGGCCTCATCTTCGAGAGTAACATTATTTTTCTCCAAAAGAGTTAACACCTCTTCAATTTTTTCGGAGTTTACTATTGAGTCCGGTAAAAAATCATTTACTTCATCGTAACTGATTTTTTTCTTTGACCTAGCATATTCTAACAGTTTGACAACAGAAGGGTCTGTTTCAAGTTCTGTCATTGCGCATCACCCTTAATTCGTTTTAATTCTTCGTCGAGAAACATCTTCTCAGACAGAAGTTCTTTTAGTTCTCCAACATTGGAGCCTTCTCTCTCAACACTTTTAATCTGGTCCATTAAAGTCCGCCGTTTTGCTTGTAAACTTCTCACTTTGATATTTTTTATTCCATCTTTAATAATTTCATCGACATTTACTTCAAACTCCCCGGTTGCGGATTTTTCGAACACCAGGTGCTGAACCTGTTCCGACTCAATCCTTGGAATAACATGATCAATATCAAGTTCATCGCTTCTATACGCTTCTTCCAGAGCAATATAGAGCTCTCGTGCAGCCTTATCTTCAAGGTCTTCTATTCCAATTGAACGACGTACTTCGCGAAAATAACTACAATTGACGACTACAGCCAGCATGAGAAAAAGGTCAGTGCCAACCCGTTTCTTTACTTCCTTTACGGCTTGCTGACCTTCTGTGCGAGGCTTTTTTCCTTGCTTTACAGCATTGATATCGTGTAACACCGCCTTCGGTCCAACTTGTAGAAAATCGGCGAGATACTTGATAATATCTTCTCTTTTGACCTCCGAATCAATACTTTTGATGTAAGGAGCCAACTCCGTCACAACTTTTGACTTTTGCTCAGCCCCCGAAACTCCATATTGATCTGCTGCTTTATGCATCAGAAACTGGAACCCGTCAGTTGGGGATTTTAACATATTATGCAATGAATTAGAACCCTCATTTAATAATATATCGGCAGGATCTTTACCCCCATGAGGAACTACCACATTACACTCCATTCCGACCTTTTCCATTACTTCTATTCCCCTCTGCGCCGCCTGTATTCCGGCCCTGTCATCGTCAAACACCAGCGTTACGTGCTCTGCATATCTCCGAAGTACCCGAGCCTGTTCTTCGGTTAATGCAGTGCCCAATGGAGCAACCGCGATCGGCAATTTCGCTTCAAAAAATGCAAGTACATCAAAATACCCTTCAACAACCAGAACTCGCTTTTGCTTCTGGATCCCCTTTACCGCTCTATTCAGACCAAATAAAATACGCCGTTTCTGATATAGTTCGGTTTCCGGAGAATTTATGTATTTCGGCTCATTACCGTCAATACTCCTTCCTCCAAAGGCGACTACATCACCCCCCGCCGAACGAATTGGAAATATCAAACGACCGGAAAATATCGATACCCTGGGGTAGTTTCTCGAAAAAAGCCCTGATTCCGCCAGAAACTCATTCGAAAAAAGCCCTGATTCCGCCAGAAACTCATCCGAGTAATTTTTATGGTGGAGAAAGTTATATAACCACCGCCGGTCCTTTGGAGCATACCCCAACTGAAACTTCTCAATTGATTCGTCTCCAAACCCCCTTTCGGACAAGTATTCACGGGCTTCCTTTCCTGTTTCATGCTGAGTCAGGAAATAGTGAAAACTGCTTGTGATTCGACTATATAAATCACTTAAGGCCCGTTTACCACGTTCCGCTTCAGGATCTCTGTCTGCACTTTGTATCTCTATTCCCGCTCGTGCGGCAAGTTTCTCCGCCGCTTCAACAAATGGAATATGTTCCACCTCCATTAAAAAGGTAAACATAGTACCACCCTTGTGGCAACCAAAACAGTAAAAGAGATTCTTATCCGCATCTACTGAAAAAGAGGGAGTCTTCTCCGCGTGAAACGGGCATAACCCCCAATACCGATTTCCCCGCTTTTCTAATGTAATAAAATCCTGTACAACATCAACGATATTGATTCTCTGGTTTATTTGCTCAATAGTACCTTCGGGAATACGCATTTTTTGCAGTTTCACCTACTGTTTGATATACAAACGATACGCATTATCATGATCACTCAGAGTTCTAGAAAACACATGTCTGCCGGCATCCTGATCCTTCAGTAAAAAATATAAATAATCAGTGTCGGCCGGATAGAACACCGCCTCCAACGCATTTATACCCGGATTTGCAATAGGTGCAGGGGGAAGCCCCCATTCTTCATAGGTATTGAACTTTGAATCAACTTCAAGATCATTGTAAGTAATCTTCTCTGGATGTTTTTCTCCTTTTATCTCAGTAAGTACATACACCACAGTCGCACAGGACTGCAGACGCATATCAATTTTAAGACGATTGTAAAATACGGATGCAATTTTAGCAGCTTCATCGGGATTTCTGTACTCCCTCTCGACAATCGAAGCTAATATTATTTTATCATGAAGCTCCTCCGGTTCCATTTCCTTGTATTCCGGATATATGTTTTCAAGTTTTTCGAACATTGTCTGTACTAAATGCTCTACTACCTTTTCAGCGGGCAGGTCTTTATGAAACATATAGGTATCCGGATACAAATAACCTTCAACCGAGTCGGACTTTATTTGATGCTTCTTCACAATATCAGGAGACTGTAGGGCTTTTCTTCACAATATCAGGAGACTGTAGGGCTTTAAGAAAATCCTCTTTTGGGCACACCCCTGCACCATCAAACCGCTCTGCTATTTTACGGGCCGTAAATCCTTCTGGAATTGTAACTTTTACCAGCTTTTGCGTTCCCGCCACCAGTAAATCATGAATTTCGATGGTGCTCATTGCCTTGCTGATTTTGTAAAAACCGGATTTCATAGCGGCCTGGGTATCTTTAATTTTGCTGATACCAATGAACAAATATTTTGACCTTATAAATTCCCCTTTTTCAAGCCTGTGTGCAACAATGGATACCGAATCTCCCTTATTCACCTGGAACACTTTCCCCTGTTTCTCTATACCCTGGCTCCCTGAATCCGCAGGACCTTCCATTGGAGTGTTTAGATAGTATCCGACACCAAGCAGAATTAATAGGCACGCCCCTGCGATAAGCAGGAGCGTAATTATTATGATGAAAAGTCTTTTCATATTAGTCTTTCTTTAAGATAAACTCTACTCGACGGTTTTTCCATCGGTTTTCTTCATCCCGGAAGTCTACGACAGGTTTACTACCGCCGACTCCCTTTGCTTTAAGTCGGTTTCCGGATATCCCTCGATCAGTTAAGGCTTCCATTACCCGCACTGCCCTGTCTCTGGAAAGGGGTATCAATTCCTCTTCCTGCTCCTCTTTTGCTAAAGCGGGATCCCAAAACTTGGTAATATTTGCATGTCCCTCAATAGTGATCTCATATTGCCGGTATTTTTTAAGTATTTCAGCCAATCTGTTTAGGACGTATTCATTTCTCGCCGCAATCTCTGGATCGTCATCGGCAAACTCCGCCGAATTTGGTTTGAAGTTTATACTGGAAATTTTAATTTTTAAGTCATCCCCTTCACGTACAACCAGTACATCTACAGGAATTTTTCCCGTTTTAACCCTTCGGTTTCCAAGGGAATCCATTACCTCAAAACGGTAGGGATAATCCATCGCTGCATATACAAGCTCTCCATCATCGGAACGCCCGTCCCAGATAATCTCTTCCGCCGGGGTACCTCTTCCGGAATACTCCTTGAATACCGGACCGTCTTGGGATACAACCCCCTGACGCTCGGCGTCGTAAATGTAAAACGACCATTTTTCTATGTTATTCCGATCGCTTACATCCAAGAGTATTGAAAGCTCATCGTCAACTCCGTCGTTGTCAGGAGAAAAGGGGATAGGTTCTATTTGGACCTCGGCATCCGGAGAACTCACATCAAGAACAAAGGGAAGCGACTCAGCCGTCGGACGGTTCCCCTTGGTATATTCAGCGGAAAACCGTGCCCGATACGTACCTTCTAGGTATTCTTCATCCTCGCTTTTTCCATCCCATACTATCTGTTTCGGTGCACGGTTCTCACCCTCAAAGGATTTACGGACTACCCCTTCATTATCAACCATTTCGAGGGACCATGACTCAAGACCCCTTCGGCGGTTCACTATTGTATTGAAAGTAATATCCTCATACATACCGTTGCCGGTGGGGGCAAGTTTTTCCGAACCCGCAGTAACAAACAGTTTTGTCGGCTGGGTGTCAACCTCTATTCCATCTACTTGTTCTTCAGTTCTATTCCCCGCTTTATCGGTAGTATAGACCCTGTAGTCATATACACCGTCGGGTACACTGTTACCTGCTTTATCAGTGCCGTCCCATTTAAAGTCTTCGGCATTACCCTGCCAGGTAACCCGCTTTATAGCCTCACCCTCTTGATCGATTATCTCACCTTCCCACAAATCTTCCTCTGAAGAGTCCTGAAGGAATGAAACTGTATCTCGGTAGCCGTCCCCTTCTGGAGAAAATATTTCATACTCCGGCTCAACGGTAATTTCAGGAAACACCGTATCTATTATAAACAACTGGGTTTCAGCGAGAGGCTGATTTCCATTTTCATATAAGACCTCTATCTCAGCCTTATATGCTCCATCTTCTACACGTCCGCCAGTAGAGGCGAAACCGTCCCATTGCATATCTTCCGGCAGATCTCCGCTCCCAGACCTGGTAAAAACACCTTCACCATCTTTTGAAGAGACTGTAAGTGTATACTTTACTATACCTTCTTTTACCGTCAACTTAGGTAAGAATTTAATAGTATCTTTATTTCCATCTCCATTCGGAGAGAAGTAATCGTAATTGCTGGTTAAAAGCACCGGAGTCTCTTCAGTGTTTAGTTCGAATCTTACTCTGCTGGAGCCGCCTTCATTTCCTGCACGATCTACGGTAGTTAATTGATAGAAGTAATACCCGTCATCCGCCAGGGAACCGTCTTCTTTTCGTCCGTCCCACGTGATCTTCATTGCAGGACGATCCATCCATTTGTATTGGTATACAATCTTCCCGTCAATATCGCTAATGTGACCATACCATACATCTTCACTTGAAGCTTCTTGCTGGATGTTGATCTCATCCTTTTGATCATCCCCATTGGGAGAGAAAATACGGCTGTCGATTTCAACCTTTGCCGTCGGAGGAGTAACATCAAGAACAAAGGGTGCAGAAACTGCACTTGGATTGTTACCGTTGATATACAAGACTTCTATCCGAGCGTAATACTCCTTTTCCGGCAAAAGCTCCCCCTGATCATTGCGCCCGTCAAAGGGTATAGCCCCACTGATTCCAGCCTTGCCCGAATAGGTCCGGTGCACCGTACCTTGATCATCCATAACGCGGACTGTCCAGTTTTCAATCCCCCTCTGCACCGGAACATCCGGACTTACTAGTACCTCGTCCCGTACACCGTTATTATTTGGTGAAAAGTGAGAATGATTTATACGCATTGATATAGGCGTAGCTTCAGTATTTTTAACCAAATTGTCATATTCGGCGTACATACTGTTTCCCGCTCTATCAGTTGCACTAATGGAGTATTCGTAGAGCCCGTCGGGAACCAGCACTCCTTCATCGTTCGTTCCGTCCCATTCAAAGTTTTCAGGTTGAATATTCTCCCATACAAATGAACGGACGACTTCACCGTCGGTATCGGAAATTTTCGCCTTCCATCTATCTTCCCGGGTTCCCCTTTGTTCTATTGGCAGCACATCCTTATTTCCGTCGTTGTTCGGTGAAAATATACGATCACTTTCATCAGCTTTTTCAATATTCACCACCGGAGGTTGAGTATCTATGTACACTGAATATTTTTCACTGGTTGCATAATTACCATTATCATCCCACGCCCTCAGATAAAATTTATAGAGGCCGTCGGGAGCCTGTTCACCGGAATCAGTTGTGCCGTCCCAACGAAGAGTCTCCGGTACAGCAATTCCGCTCTTTGATTTAAAGAGGTTTTGAAAGAAACTCTTAAAAGTCCTTTTTTCCGGCCGTTTTTCTTTGTTCAGTATTGTGCGTACAGCTCCTCCTTTGCTGTTCTCTACAATAAACTCAAATCCTTTGATATAACGGCTTTCATCTATTGAAATCGGAAAGGTTAAAATATCCTGCACTCCATCATTATTTGGGGACAGGTAGATCTCCGCCTCGGGTATTATATTTTCCCTTAATTCTTCAGTTAGCTTTTCGCCTTTACTCTTTTCATCGCTATCTGCTACATAAAGAATGCGCTTACTCTGCTTCGTATAAACCTGTGTATAAGTATTTTGTTGAGGAGCGCCGCCCTTTGCGGTTCTTTTTGGAGCCCGGCTTAGAGCCCGGCTTTTTAAAGTCTGGATTTTATTGGTACTGATCTCATCTTCTTCCTCTTCCGCCTCTTCAGGGTCCTCTTCAGGCTCCAGGTTTTCACTTCCCTCTTCCTTATCCGCGTCTTCGGAATTATCTTGTTGCTTCTGCTGTTCTTCCTCTGTATATTGCTTTGTCACTCCGCTGAGATCAATTTTAATCTCGGGAGCTTCTTCGTCAATTAATCCTATCGGTACAGTCAAACCAGCCCCAATAGCCCATAAATCTACTGCAATTGGCGCCGCACTGAGATAAGGCTGGAGCTCATTCCTGGTAAAGCGCTCGGCAGCTGTTAAATCTTCGGTAGTTTTTTCAGAATTATCCGTACCGGGGGTATAGGTGTAACCAAGGGTAATTGAAGGCACTAATTCTCCATATTCTTCATCCAGCAGGGATTTCGCGTTTACCCGGGTGCCGACTGAAGCCTCCACTCCATATCCAAACTGAAATTTTACTCCCGTAGACCACAGGACATTTGAATACTCTTCTACCGATAATTCACTCACTATACGGCCTTCAACCTTCTCCTTGTTGAGAAAACGGCCCTGAATTCCGCTGCTCACTGAAAAAAGCGGCTCTCGAAGGTCATCAATTGTGCTATACCCAAAATTATTCAAAGCAAGAGACCATCTTACATCGTCCATAAACCACAAAGACGACCTTAACCGTATCAAGCCGAGATCGGCATCCACACCAAACTCCGGACCCTCTCCCAGGGAAACTCCAAGGCCTGCTCCTACTAAAGTATCGGGGTATACATCTTTTGCAAAGGAACTGTGAAGGGAAAGGCGGTTTCCCGTATCCAAACTATCGAAGGTTGAACGAAGCAAGCCGGTATTCCAGGTAAAGACTCCAATTTTAGTGGGAATAGTATGTCCGAAATTTAATGCGTGGCCTTTCCAGCCGGAGGATGTATCATCCTGTCCAAATACCGCTATATAGTTCCCGTCGAAAGTAGTGCGCTGAGTTAATGCGGCGGATGCGGGATTTTGAATACTGCTTTGAGGAGGTACAAACAAAGTACTTCCTGCGGCCGGACCAAATAAGCGTGGCGAATGAAACTCTTGAAGTTTCGGTTGAACATCCTTCGAAAATGCCAAAACCGCCACTGCACATAATATTACAAAAACGAATATGTATTTTTTTCTTGTCATGGTTTAAATGTAGCCTCTCTCTTCTAAAACATCAATGTTATTTTTATAAAGTTCTTCTAAAGACTCTATCTCTTCTATTGAAAGATACAAAAAAAGATTTCTTTGAATCTCGTTGTAAAGCTCTAATAGAGCTTGATCAAGTTCGTCCTCCCTATTTTTTAAAAATAAGTATAAAGCTATTGTTTGTCTACTTTTAAGTTCAATCATAGAGTCAATTCCAAGCCCTCCTGGGCAAGCATGATATTTACATTGTTTTTTCCTATATGGCTCTTATACCAACCAGCCGACTTTTCTATTGAGAACATTTTACTGTCGTTATAGAGCGGTTCATGATGAAACAAGACCAAGTTGTTAATATTCCATTCAGTTGCAAAATCAACTGCCAAACTGTAGGAGGAATGACCCCAGTCGTACTTTTCAATTGCCTCATCTAAAGTATACTGACTATCAATTGTGAGAATATTCACTCCGCTAAAAAATTTTCGGTTTTCCTCGGTACGTGCAAAATCATCATCCCTCAGTTCCGTGTCCGTCGCAAAAATAAAAGACCCCTCACTATCCTTAACCTTATAGGAGAATGATTTTCCGGGATGCTGCATTTGACGCCACCCTACGATTGCCGTACCGATTTTTACTTCAGGTTCGGTCAAATGATGGAACACTAATTTGGCCTGCATCGTATCGAGGGTTATTGGAAAATAGGGCGGTTTCATTTGCTCCCGCAGTATGTGTTCTACATGTTCAATGGGGCTATAGATGTGGATTGTACAACTTTTATCAAATGCCTGGGGTGTGAAAAAGGGAAAGCCCTGGATATGGTCCCAATGAAAGTGGGTAAAGAAAAGATGAAAAACTTTAGGTGGAGACTGCTCCCTCGCTACCGAATTTGCCATCCTGAATATTCCTGTCCCCGCATCGAAAATAATGATTCCCCCATCCTTCAGCCGCACTTCTACCGAAGTTGTATTTCCCCCGGTAGTCCCAAAAAGGTAGGGCGGCAGGTGCGCTAAAAACCTCTCCTTCGCCTCCGGAGAGACAAGGTCCTGGGTCGTGATTCTTTCAACTACCGCAGATATTTTTCGCCGTATCTCCTCAGGTGTAAGCGGCGTGGGTATTGATCCACGCACCCCCCAGAACCTTATTTTCATACATGCTCTCCTTGCATTCTATGTAGCTCCTCTGCTGTAAGTAAAACTATCGGTTCTTCCTCCCTTCTCCGAAGCCATTCTTCAATTTCTTCAAAAGAGTGGAGCCTTCCGCGGTTCACTCCGGGGCAGGATGACTGTAAAGAGTTCCAACTACGCCGGTTTTCCAGATATTCCGGCCAGAAGGGATAACTTCGACACTGAAGAGGCCGGTGTTCATACACCAGGCACCCTTCCTCCACTGAAGAGGCCGGTGTTCATACACCAGGCAACCTTCCTCCGACCAAAAAATACAGTCATAATTATCTTTTTCAATTAAACTTAACCGATACGTGCCGTGAATATATATACCACGGCAATAGCGAGATACACACTCGGCGCGACTTAAGGATGTAGCATATTCTAAGCGCTTAAGATCATGGTAGGAAAGAAATACAAACCCAGGTTCATAACGACAACAGTTTGAGCATCGCCTGCATTCAAAATGCAACCCGTCCTTATAAAAAACATCTTCCATTCCGGCTCCCTGAAAAGATGATTGGTCCCCTCAATATAACCCAAAATAACAGCAAAAAAAAGGCCCTCCTGAAGTCAGGAAGACCTTATACTACTTTATTGGGGAGAGAAGGATTCGAACCTTCGAAGGCGTAGCCAACAGATTTACAGTCTGCCCCCTTTGACCGCTCGGGAACCTCCCCAATGCTCGATGATGAACTTACTAAAAAGTTTATATTTTGTCAAGCCGGTATTATAATGTGCGCATTCTAAATTAAAAATAAAGAATCTCTTTATAATTTTCAGCAGTTCATATTCAACATAAAAAAGTGAGCCACCTGTCAGATTCGAACTGACGACCCCGAGATTACAAGTCACGTGCTCTGGCCAGCTGAGCTAAGGTGGCGTACCTATTTTCTACGTATTTATAACAGCTTTGCAAAATTGTGGCAATACCTGGGGTGAGTATCCGAAAATTGGAATCATGGAAATTTTTAGATTTTTATAGTTTGGTGAGAATCAAAGTTCGGTCGGAAAGGACAGCTAGGGTGTGTTCAAAAACCGCCGTACACATTTTATCCTTTGTCTGATACCCAGTGTTTCCTTCTGTTGCATAAATCCGCCCGTCCCCTGTGGTGAGAACCGGTTCAACAGTGAAAACCATACCCGGTACAATCGGCGCTCCTACTCCTAATTCACCACTTGAAAAGACCGCCGGCCCCTCATGTAGGGTGCGCCCGATCCCGTGGCCAATCAGGTTCTCGATAACCCCACATCCATATTCTTTAGCAACCGCATTAATTTCAGCCCCGATATCACCTATACGTGCCCCGGCCCGGGCTTTTTCAATACCCCGGGAGGTTGCAAGGCCGGCGGCCCTGATGAGTGCTGCATGTTCCGGTTTCACAGCCCCCACCGGCACTGTAACGGCGGCATCTCCGTACCACCCGTTTACCCTCAGTACCAAATCCAGAGTAACGATATCCCCTGTGCGGAGCGTGTACTCGCCGGGAGCACCATGAGCTGCAGTATCATTTACTGAAATAGAAAGATATGTGGGAAAATCAGGATATCGATCAATTGTCCATTTTTTAGAATGAAACTCAATTCTTTTTTTACATAGTATTTCAAGAGAAGCGGTTGTTATTCCCGGTCTCACCGCAGGTTTTAAGTCCTTCAGAATTCCGGCAACTATACCTCCGGCCCGGGACAGCCTCATCACTTCCTCTTTAGTTTTAAGAAGAACCTCTTCCTCATAGGGCCTCTTCGATAAAACCGTGCGATTACCCATTTTTTTCTCATTCCTTATGAAAATTGATGTCAGTGTGTTAAATCCGGTCGCAATTTTTCTGCTCCCTGTACATAACAGGGTTTTAATACTGTTCCTTCCGGACAGTACACCGTAAGGAGCACCCTTATTATTTTTGGCATTCCGCCGTCAATATCCGGTTCCTGACAGCAAAACAGCGACGCCTTTGAGTATCCAAGATTTCTGAAGGCGGTCGCCGGATTTAAGGCGGTCAAATCCTTAGTAACAGAGAACTGCACCGATACAATATGGCGTTCTTCTATCCGGTTTTCTTCTATGAGGGCATTCATTACAGTATGTACCCCCCTTTCTATCTCCGCCGGCCCATTTCTTTCTATACCCACCGCTCCCCGTACAGCTTGGATTATCATGTAATCTATCCTCCCTTTCTTTTATCACAATGTCTTTTATAACCACGTAAGTACCAAATTTAGCGTTAAAAGTGAACCTGCTCCAAATACAAAGCCGAGGCCGGACCACAGTAAACCTGTCCAGGGAAGCCTTTTATGGTGCATTGTCTTTTTGCCAAACAGGTCTATAACAAAGAATACAAAGTAATAGGTATCAACCACGCAGAATAAAAAGAGCACCCATTCCAGCAAGTTGAGCAAAAATCGATTTGTACTTTCTAAAAACCCCTGGTAATTACCCACTACAAAGAGCATACCGACAACAATCATACAAAAAAAGAGGTAGAGTGCGAATAGTCCGGCGATACTGCGCAAATGCCAATGGTCCATAATTGTAATAGTAACAGTATCAGAACTGTTTGATCAGAACTGTTTGTCATAGTACAGTCGGGAATTCTGACTTATAGATGTTGCCTTTTACCATTGTATCATCTTACAATGATACTACAGTGAAAAGGAAAAGCTCTCTATCTAAAACTGAGTTATACGAAACACTCCGGGAGTATTCCCATGAGTGGGAATCTTTAATACGCACCAATTCCACCCCCCTTTCTCCGATTCCTACATCAATGTCCCCCCATTTGCCCTCACTCCCAAAGATAAAGGCGGTCCTTTTTGATGTGTACGGGACCCTTCTTATATCCGGAAGTGGAGAGGTCGGTAGTGCGGCCGATACAAAGCACCCCACTGATAAAGGGGTACCACCCTCCGGCCAAAGCGAAACACAGTTCGATGCCCCGCCGCAGCAGGACCTTCGCCCGCAGGAACTTCCTCCGCAGCAGGGTCTTCCACAGCAGGACCTTTTGTTTTTTCAAGCCTTTTCGAAAGCAGAAGTTCAAATCACTATTCCTGCTAGTAGTTTTAATGAACTGTGTACAAAATTGTACACCGAGGCAATACAACAAACCCATAGAGACTTAAAATCCAGAGGAAACACCTATCCGGAAGTAGATATACTGGAAATCTGGCACTCAATTTGGAAGACCCTGACTCAAAGAGAAGCTGTGTCTACTACACTCACTGCATATAAGCTCATTCAAGTCGCGTTTCTTTATGAATTATCCTCTAACCCGACGTGGCCTATGCCGAAGGCCTGTAAAACCCTAAAAACTATTTCCCAGGGCGGCTATTCCCTTGGGATCGTATCTAACGCCCAGTTTTATACGCCTTATATTTTTTCGGTGCTTTGTGATGAATCCCTGGCCGCACTCGGTTTTGACCGGCAAGCCCTTGTGTGGTCGTACCAACTAAAAGAGGCAAAACCGTCGGTACAACTGTTTTCTTCCGTACTTAGCTATTACCACACAGATAAAACTATATATCCGGAGGAAATTCTCTACGTAGGCAATGATATGCTGAATGATATCCATACTGCCGCTTCAGCGGGATGTAAAACCGCACTTTTTGCCGGTGATCAAAGGTCCCTTCGTATGCGAAAAGAAAATTCTCTTGTACAATCAGACAGGGCAGACGCTATACTAACGGATATATCGCAATTGAAGCATATCCTTGTATTGGGCTAGTAAAAGGAGACGTTTCCTATGAAAGTAAAATTTTTTCTTTTTCTTCTTATCATTATTCTAATCGGCGGGACCGCCTTTTATTTTGGCTGGATCCAATTTCGTTTGGAAGAGCATACCTATGGAGTAATGTTTTCCAAAACGAGCGGGTATGAAGAAGAGGTAATTCGTCCGGGAGAATTTAACTGGCGATGGGAAGCACTTATTCCGACTAACATGGAACTTCATAAAATAGAAATAATTCCCCGTTCAGTGGAACTTAAAAAAGTCGGGGGCCTTCCTTCAGGTAAAATATACGGTAGTGCAATCGATGCTTCAACGGAGTTTGAATACTCCCTTGGAGTCTCAATCACCTACTCATTGCGCCCCGATCTCCTCCCGCAGTTAGTGGAGGAAGAAGCGCTGAGCAGCGAGACCCTGGACGACTTCTTCCTAGAAGCTGAACAAAGGATCAACTCACTTGTTACCGGTTATATAGAAAACCGTATTAGTACTAATGAATCGGTTGCCCTAGATGATTTTAAAACTTCAACTTTTAAGACCGAGCTTGTTGAGGATTTGGAGGATACACTCTCTTATCTGAATATCAGTTCGGCCGCAATCACGGATCTGCAGATTCCTGATATACAACTTTACCAATCCGCCCGGGCTTTCTATTTTGATTTACTCGAAACACGACGGGAAACCGAAACTGCAACCCTCGAACGTCAACGGGAGTGGATGGTGAGCCAGGAATCTAAAATTGAAGTTCTCCAACAATATGGGAAACTTTTTACGGATTATCCGGGTCTGATTCAGTATTTTGCTCTGGGACAGCAGGAAAAGCTTACAGAGCTTCTCCCCGAAATCGAACTAATTCAATCGGCCCTAGAGGAAACTTCTGAGGAATAAACAGTTGAGTGAATATTTCTTTAATTTTGAGAAAATGGCGTACTTAAAAGCCCCCAAACCCGAGGGGTGTATTCTGTGTCTTATCTCGGAAAAATCAGAAGCGGTCCAAAACCTGACAGTATGGGAAAATGAAAAATTTATCGTTACAGTAAATTTGTACCCCTATAATCCTGGACATCTGCTCATTGCACCGAAAAGACACATTACAGACATAAGGGCCCTCACTCCCGATGAAGAAGAGCAGCTCACCGAAAAGACACATTACAGACATAAGGGCCCTCACTCCCGATGAAGAAGAGCAGCTGCATGCCCTCCAACGCCGTTTTTTGTCCATCCTTGACACTGTCTATTCTCCCAGCGCATATAACATTGGCTTTAATATGGGGCTTTCCGCCGGGGCCAGCATTGAGCATCTACACCTGCATATTATACCCCGCTACCCGCGGGAAACGGGTATCGCCGATTTAATTGCAGGTAAAAGGGTCCTGGTCGAGAGCCCCCTTGATACAATGAAAAGAATCAAAGAGTTACTTCATCAAAACCCGTTTCATCTCTGATTTGGTCTAACTGATTAA
>Ga0209925_1000280_pt1 | contig 27593 bp, 24 predicted proteins | sample SalPonR2_A_D1_MG_FD_185702 | JGI IMG/M metagenome (GOLD analysis project Ga0209925, IMG submission 185702) | Salt pond soil microbial communities from South San Francisco under conditions of wetland restoration - Salt Pond MetaG R2_A_D1_MG... ... | reverse complement strand
AATTAAATTTACTTTTTCTCCAAAATTATTCAATAAATAATATTTCCATACTAAATAGTAATTCAGTAAATTATATATTTAAAATAAACTAACAATCATTCTCTACTTGAATTCTTTAAATATCATTTTATTCCTTCATATTTTACAATTAAATGCTTATAAAAGTTTAATTATCTAACTAATTATATATGTAAAAAGACCTCTTATTACAGAGGCCTCTAAATAGCTATTATTTTATTTTTCAACATTTCCCATTTTTTCATAACATGTCTCACAAACAACCTTCCCCTCAAATTCAAAAGTGTCCTCCATCTCACCACAAAAAATACACCCCGGCTGATATCTCTCAAAAATAATCCTTCCCTCTTCAACAAATATCTCCATTGACGTCCCTTCATTTAAATCCTTTGTCTTTCTCAATTCTTTCGGTATCACAATTCTCCCTAACCCGTCAATTTTTCTAACTATTCCTGTACTTTTCACTTTAACCACTCCTTTGATTAATTATTATATATATTATAGCAAATTATGGTAAATATTGCAATAATTATATTTTTAGTTATTTTGTAGGTTTTTATCGGTTTGTGTTATAAATACAATATAATTAACATATCTTCATTTTTATTAATATCTCATTATACTCCAATTTATTCACTTTGTTAGACAGCAAAAACTCCACCCTATTAAGATGGAGTCATAATTATTATTCGATTAACATTACTTTTTGCATATACATTAGTTGATCTCTTATTTTTATTATTATCTCTAAGCTTGCAAGATAGGAATATGATAAATATTCTAGTGATAAAGTTAACTACTATTTTCCTATATTATTTCCTTCTTGTCAGAAAACTTTCATTTTTTAATAGGTAAATTCTAAACTAAACATTATCTTAAAAATATATATACCTACCTCATATTCATTTCAATATATTCACCTTGATCGACTATGTTTTCTAAAGGATTAAATCTATCATAATCCTTTTTGAGATCCTGTGAATAAAGATTTACATACCTTTTTACCATCCGCATACTTTTATGTCCTAATAACTTTTGTAATTTAAGAGGATTACCACCTGCCATAATATATTTTTTTGCAAATGTATGTCTTAATAGATGCAGCGATGTTTTATTAACTCCACGTCTCTTATTATAGATATAGATTGCTTTTTTGATCCAATCCTTATGCAATTTTTTGCCGTGTTCGTTACAAAATAATGCATCAGATTTTTCTCCTTTTCTTATTGACATGTATTCTTCTAATATATTAATTAAGCTAGTCGGTAATGGAATAATCTGTTGGCTTCTATTTTTAGTATGCCTTAAATCAGCCATTCCTGTATCCAATAAGATATCTCGGTTCTTTAAATTATTTAAAGTAGATAATCTAACTCCTGTGCCTAATACAAAATTAATAATCACCCAATTACGATATACCGAAAATCTAGTTTCATTCAAATTGGGCTTAACTAATAACTTTTTTAATTCTTGATCAGTATAAGGTTGTTTTTGTTTTATCTGTACCCTTAGTAATTCTATTTTGAAACTATCTATATATCCTTTTTCCATATAATAATAAAGAAATGCTCTAATAGACCTTAGTCTGGTGTTTATTGTAATATCCTTTATAGTATCTTTACCTTTTAATTTTAATATAAGAGATTCTATATGTTCTAGTGTAATATTCGAAACAAGAAAATCACCCCCTAGGTAATTTTCTAAATTATCATAACCCTGTCGATATGATTTAATTGTAACCTCAGCTAAATTTTTAACTTTACAATATCTAACATAATTTTTCCATCCATCTTTAAGTGTTAATTGACTTTTTTTAGGTATGATTATTTTCTTCATATTACCCTCCTTTTTTAGTCCCCAAAATATAAAAAATAGACACCAGGATTGTTAATAAAAAAGCCAATTAATCCCAGTGTCCGTCTAATATTTTTAGTATAAATTTTATTTAAGCAATATGCCACCATAGTTGCCATAACAGGAAACTAAATAAAGAAAAGCAAAATAGACATAAAAATGGCACGGGCAGGAGGACTTGAACCCCCAACACCAAGATTTGGAGTCTTGTGCTCTACCAGATTGAGCTATACCCGTGTGTTAGAAAATTAATATTTATTTTTGGTGGAGGTGGTGGGAATCGAACCCACGTACTATATAACTCACCCCTCTAGCGACTACGATCGTAGTTTGTTTTTTAATTTCATTATATAAACCCCAACAAACAGGGTCTTATATAACTAAGCTGTTATTTTCCCATTTTCCTACAACTATCAGAAAATGGTGAGCCTGCTAATTATGGCACTTGAACACCTTCACAGACAAAAGGCGAACAAGCGTTAACAGCCTACGCGGCTGCTAAGGCGTAACTATTATCTTCGTTTGCAGATAATTTTATTTATCCAGTGTTTTACGAGTGAAAGGATATCCTCGGACCGCTCTAAAAGGATTCGCCATACAGGCGAAACCAGAACACCCCCATTAAGGGTTTGTTTTTTACAGCAATTAATATTATAAACTATATTAATACAATTGTCAAACCACATATGAAAATAATAAATTCTCAAGAATCCTTTAATAACAAGGTTCTTAATATATATTTGAAATTTAAGTTTTTATATTTAACAATCGACTTTTTCTCTTAAGTCTCTATTGATATTATAACACATATTACTGGTTTTTTCTATAATATGCCATTAACTTCTCCGCAAATTCTGCTTTAAATTTTATAACACTATCTTTACTCATCTCTTTTAAATTCTCTTTATTTAACTTTATTTCAACAGAATTATATGGGAGCCAGATAATCTGCAGCCATTTTCTATATATTTTCATCTCAAAATTGGTATTATCTAATTCAAACATAGAATAGCCGGGAGCAAAAGTACTATCTTTTGTAGAATCAAAAGAAACTTCAATCTTATATCCAGGATTAATACTGGCCATTTGTAAATTAACCTTATCTTTTTCTAAATTATGATAAACATTTATTAAAACAATTTCATTTTTAAACTCACTCTGATCAACTATTATTTCATCTCCACCTTTATATGTGATGGCAAAACTCACCACTAAAACTGCAATAAGCAGTGTAAATATAATATAATTAAAATGCTTAGGCATATATTCTCAACTCCTTTTTATAAATTTATTAACCTGATAACCATCTTTTTATAATTATCTTCACCATATTGATATTTTAATTTACTAATATCTAAATTTATGTCTGGCATGACACCCCGCCCGTCATCAAAACCGGCAGGTCTTAAAAAGTACTTGTATGAAATACCAAATGATAATTTAGAATTAGGTAATTGATCAGTAATTATATCTCCATAACAGGAAGCCAAGCCGCCTGTTTCTTCACCAATTATAATGCCTGCATTATGATCTTTAATAATTGCAGCAAAATCTACAGCAGTTGAAAAAGTAAAGTTTGAAGTAATCAGATAAATATTACCATCAAATCTTAAATCGTTTTCTTTTGTTTCTTCTTTTGTAGAAGTAAATACTATTATATCATCTCTATCCTTTCTAAAATGATAATACAAATTTGTAAAAAAATTAAACCTATTATGAAAGGCATAATCAGAATATTTCATTCTTACTTCCTTAAATAAACGATAAGAACCGTCATATATATATTCAAAGAGATATTTAGCTAAATCTGTATTTCCTCCTCCGTTTTCACTTATATCTATGAACAAGTTATTTATTTCTCTTTCATTTATTTCTTTAAAATATTTTTTTATATCTCTTTTAAAAGTCTTTTTCAATGATCCATTAAAAGTATTTATAGTCAAATAAGCATTACCCTTAATTGGAAAATCTAATCTCCAATTTTTATTTGTATCTTTCTTGGTGTTATCAATACGAACATCTTTAGAAATTCCTTTTACATTGATTGGAAACTCTTTTCCTATATTATTTCTTAATAATAGATCATATTCATGCTCAAAATCAAATAATGCCCATAAATAAACGGGAAATGTCTTTTCCAAAACTGCAAATGCATAGATTTCATTTTCACTGCTTATACTAACCAACATCTCATCAATAATTTCATTAATTTTTATTCCGTTGATAGTAATAATCTCAACATTTTTTTCTATCTCTACTTCAGAATAATTATTTTCTATCATTATTTTATCATCGATTAGCTTGATATCTAAGGGGAATATCTTTAACTCTTTATCATAAGCATCATTAAATTGTTTCTTTATACTAATATAAGTATGAGCGTCCTTAAAAGAACCAACAAAGGGAGATAATATTCCATACATCTCAAGGCTACTCCATCTGTCTTTTTCAGTTAGTCTGTCTGTTATTTTTGTAATTTTTTCTTCACTTATATTTTTGCTGGTGTGAAAATAAATGTTGGGATGCACTTCTTCCAATCTTTTTACTAAATAATCTAGATCTTGCAAAGCTTCATCCTGAGTAATAACCTGTGCAGAAATATTTAATGAAAACAGTATAATTATAATGACTATTAAAATTAAAAATAAATATCTTTTTTTCAATCTTATTCACCCACGCTATTTTGTGAACCTCTCCACCAAATCAAAAACAAGATTTTAAAAGGAGCTTCTATTACTTCATATATACCATAGTAGCTATATATTACTAGATAGATTTAAACGAAGTTTTGTAATTAAGTTTCCACCTGTTAGGCTAAACAACACTTATTCGTCACCCCATTATCCCTAGCTCGTTTAATGAGTTCAGGAGTACATTTATCATTCAAATGTTTTCTTAATATATTAAAACTACCGTTAATATCACAATTAATGGTGGTCTTTTTATTTTTAAACAAACCTCTATGAACTCTACTAGATTTATTATGATTTGATTTATTAATTTTTTCTAATTCAACAGCACTACATCCACTAGTATAGGCTTCATTAAGCCTAACAACATTAATGCCTTCCAGTTTAGCTTTATATTCTATCATATTAACATATCGCTGTATTGGTATTTGAACAAAAGATTTAATGGTAGAATTTTGTTTAATATTTTTATATCACCAACAACAATGGTTCCTACATTATTATTTAATACTATATTTATTATCTGCTTGCTTTATGCAAGTAATCAAATACAAAATTTTTTCTATCCATTCTAAGCGATTTAATCTTATTAGTATTTTTAAATTTTCTACTACCAACCTGTTTCATTCTAATAGATGATAGTCGGGCTATTTCTTTATTATAGTAAGAATTTTTGATTTAAGAGGTTTACCATTAATTAAATAATTTTTATCATTATCTTTAAAAGTGATAGCAGCTAAATTATCCAGCCCAGGATCAATACTCATTATATTGCTACCACTATTATTTTTACACTCTTTATGGTAAACAACAATTAAATACCATCTGTTAGAAATAGTTTCTCTTTTTAATCTTTACCTGGTGAATAGAATCTATACTTATAAAGCTTTGAACTTTATCAGAAAGCTCAAATTTAAGATTGCCCACTTTATAAGTAGACTTCATTTTCTTAGATAAAGATAATAAATAATTACCGTTTTTAATTCTGATAGCATAATTTGTAAAAATAATCTCGTTTGGATTAGAATCTAAATATTTATATTGAGGAGGTTTAGGTATAACATTATATTTAGAAGGGTTATCTTTGTAATTATTTAAACTTCTAAATCAAAATTAAAATTTATAGAGAGTTTTCTTTTAACACTTTTGATAAATAAAAAGCCCTCAAAGGGCCTTTTATATCATTTGTATGTATTCAATTCATTTTTAAGTAAAAATGAAATAACTTTTCTTCTGTCATAATTAAAAACTTAAAATACTTATACTATCGCAAATAATTAAGGGGATTAACAGCCCTACTGTTTATCTGTACTTCAAAATGTAAGTGAGGACCTGTGCTATTTCCGGTATTTCCAGAATAACAGATCACTTCATTCCTTTTTACCCATTCTCCCGTCCTGACTAAAAGTTGTGAATTGTGAGCATATAGTGTTCTTAACCCCTTTCTGTGTTCAATAATTATAGTCTTACCATAACCATTTGACCACCCACTGAAAACAACACGACCGGCTCCCGCAGCTTTAATTGAAGTACCCGTGTTTACAGCATAATCAACTCCCTCATGCATTCTACCCCATCTCATTCCATAATAAGAAGATATACGAGAATTGGCCGGGGCAATAAGCATTTTTTCTAATCTATCTTGATAGCCAAATTCAGGTTTGACGGAAGGAATTAATACTAAACGTCCTATTTCAGCTTTTTTGTTTTTACTTATATTATTAGCATTTCTAATCAAATCACTATTAATATTAAAGTTCTCTGCTATACTTTCAATGTTTTGGCCAGGCCCTATTTTATATAATATTCCTTTTACAGGCAAGATTAATAAACTGTCTCCCGGTTTTATTCTATTCATATTGTCTATATTATTAGCACCAATAAGGGTATCAATATTAACATTATGATCATGTGCTATTGACCATAATGTTTCTCCCTGCTTTACAACATGAACATGGATCCTTTCCATTAAACATCTATCAATATTTTGGTTTTTTAAATAATTTTTTCTAATATTTAAATCTATTATAAAATTATCGGCGTTCTCATAAAAACTATTATTATACACCTCATTAAGCTCAGTATATTTTAAATCCGTATTATATGTAGTTGACTTTACTAATCTGTCATCACCAAAAATAATATTATTATAATTCAGGAAAGTTATACTTATTATTATTATTACTACTACTAAAATAATCATATAATAATTTTTCACTTTAATCCTCCTAAATTACTACATAATAAATATAAATTCAAGTAAAAAATATTGATTATTAAAAATTGGATAATTAAAAGAAATTAAAATTACTGTGGTCATTACAAAAAAATCAGTTATATTATGACAAATTTCACCTAGCCATAAAGTATAATTTTTCATATTATGATATTATGTTGGTCTACTGTATTTAATTCATCATATATTTTTAAGTTTTCTTTAAGGCTTTTATCTATATAATGTAATATTTTATCTTTTTTAAAATTGGGTTTTATATTATCCTATATAAATGTTTTTAAAGATAGGTTTAAATTTTAGCTTTAAATATATTGATGTGTTTTTCGGGCTAATATAACCAGTATAAAGGGATTCAAATGTATAAATTACCTTTTTTGCTTTAATAAAATCATTATTTTATCCAATACTGCTATTATTATAACATCATATCTACCTAAAAATCCAGTCAAATTACGCCTATATATATAAAAAGTTGATAAATCATATTTTTCAATAATATTCTTGCAAATTCAAGCACTGAATTCAGATCACACTTTTAGTCAAAAAGCAGGTGCTTTTATAATAAAACAATAAGGATTTATATCTATAAATCATGGTCTTATACTTTTATGAATTAAGTTTTTTAAAAATTAATCAGAAAAAATAATAAATTTAAATTTTTTGACTAAATTTCCTATTTTAGATATAATAATAAATGTAAGGTGATTGACATAAAATTAATTTATCATCTCATTTTTTAACTAAAATACTACTCTAATGCTCTTAATTAATTACTAAATCAATCGGTATAACCTCTCAAATATTCAATTACAAAACTTCATCTACAAATCATATATCACTTCATATTATGTCAATTTCTCATTTTTGATTTTTTGACAGTTATCAAGTTCAGTAATAGGGGGTGATATCTTTATAAATTGATGTTGGTTTTTAAAAAATAGGGGGTTATATTAATGAAAAAAATTCTATCTATTTTGTTTGTTTTCACACTTGTTTTTTCTTTGATGTTCATCTTTAATACGGTTAAAGCTGAGGAAGTTGAAGTTACCTGGTGGCATGCAATGAGTGGTGGACGTTTAGAACCGGTCAAACAACTTGTAGAAGAATTTAACCAGTCCCACCCGGATATTACTGTTAATGCGACATTTACTGGTTCTTATCAGGAAACATTAAACAAAGCAATAACGGCTGCTAAAGCGGGTAATCCTCCTAACATAATTCAAACATACGAAGTTGGTACCCAAATGATGTGGGACAGCCCTTATGTAGTTCCCATTGAAGACTTAGCTGAATCGGGAGAAGTTGATTGGGGTGACTATCTATCTGTTGTAAGAAGATACTATACAAATCCTGAAGGTAAACTTGTTTCTATGCCCTTCAATTCATCAACTGCAATACTTTACTATAACAAAGATATGTTCAAAAAAGCAGGATTGGATCCGTTAAATCCTCCTTCATCGTATGCTGAATTAGAAAAAATGGGTAGACAATTAATAGATACTGAAACTGTAGAAAAAGCTATTACATTTGGCTGGCCGACCTGGGTTTTTGAACAAACTCACTATTGGACAGATAACAACTATGTTAATAACGGCAATGGTAGAGAAAAAAGAGCAACAGAAGTTCTCTTCAATCAGGAACCGGGTATGAAAATCATGCAAACTTGGGCTGATTGGGAAGAAAACGATATTTTGATTTATGGTGGAAGAGAGTATGAACCAGACGCTGCATTTATTTCACAAAATACAGCCATGTTAGTTCAATCAACTTCTCACTTGAAAGATATTATCGAAACAGCACCATTTGAAGTTGGCACAACCTTCTTACCCAGGCCTGAATGGGGTAATAGAGGTGGTACGACAATCGGTGGAGCATCTCTTTATATCTTTAAAGATGACCAGGAAAAAATGGATGCTGCCTGGAAATTTGTTAAATGGCTGAGCAATACCGATAACGCTGTCTTCTGGCATAAAGAAACCGGATATTTCCCCATCAGGTATAGTGCACTTACCAAGCTTATGAATCAGGGATGGTTCTCAGAACACCCCAGCTACCTGACTGCGTTTATCCAGGTACTAACCGCTAAAGAAAGCAATGCTACTTCAGGTGCTATAGTCGGTAGATTCCCTCAAATAAGGGATATTGTCGATGAAGCAGTTACATCGATATTCGGAGGCCAGGCAACTGTTGAAGAAGCATTAAATAATGCAGCTGAGGAAGCCAATCAGGTCATTGAACAATATAATGAATCACAATAGAGCTTAAACTATAAATAAGGGTGAGGTGGAAACACCTCACCTCTAATTAATATTTTCAGTAAAGAGAGGTTTAAAAAATGAACGAGAGCTATTTCAAGGAAAAAATTCTACCATATTTGTTAGTATTACCTTCTGTGTTGGTTATAATTATATTTTTGGTATATCCTTTCTATGAGGCTTTCAAGTTAAGCTTTTTTCAGGGAGGAGCATGGGGAACAAATCAAATATTTGTTGGTTTAGAAAATTATATAAATTTATTTTCTTCACCTAAATATTTAGCAAGTTTGGGACGAACTTTACTTTTTGCCAGTTTAGTTACCTTTATAGGTCTGGCCATTTCTCTGGGACTAGCTGTTTTATTAAATCAAAAAATTAAGGGTAGATTATTTTATAGAACAGCTATAATATGGCCTTATGCTTTATCAGCTGTTATTGCTGGTGTATTATGGGCTCTACTCTTTGATCCTTCCATAGGTCTTATAACATATATTGTTAAGGTTTTAACGGGGATTAGAATAAACTGGCGTACAAATGGAAATCTAGCCTTTGTGATTATTACTATTGCTGCTGCCTGGAGAAATATTGGCTATAACGTTATTTTCTTTATGTCTGCTTTGCAAAACATACCAAAACAAATCTTAGAATCCGCAGAAATTGATGGTGCTAGTTCATTTCAGAGTTTTTTTAGAATCTCTATCCCCCTGATTACTCCAACCATGTTTTTCTTATTAATAATGAACTATCTTTATGCTTTTTTCAGAACTTTTGGTTTAGTCGACGTTGCTACACAGGGAGGCCCCGGTACTTCTACCGAAATATTGACCTATAAATTATATAAAGATGCTTTTGTATTTTTTGATGCAGGTTCGGCAAATGCACAATCAGTGCTTTTGTTCGTTTTTATAGTAGGATTTACATACCTGCAGTTTAAATATACGCAAAGGGGTGTCTTTTATGGCTAATAGAAAAAAGCTTAAAAGGATACTATTACATATTACAATCTGGATTTCTATATTGATTATCTGTCTACCTTTAATTTATGCTGTGATCATAAGTACTAGAGATCTTCAGGGTACTTTTGTTTCACCTCCTAATCTAAAATTTGGTTCAGATGCTATTGAAACATATAAAAAGGCTTGGACTACTGTAAATATGGGTAGGCTACTAATTAACTCGGGAATTGTAGCTATAACTACAAGTGTGGTTAAAATTATTCTTGCTATAATGGCTGCTTTTGCCATTGTCTTTTTCGATTTTCGAGGTAAGTATGTTGCCTTTGCAGCAGTCTTCTTAACACAATTGCTCCCAGTACCGGTAAAGATCGTACCTACCTTTGAATTAATGAAGGCCTTTAACTGGGTTGACTCATATTATGCCCTGACATTTCCCTATTTTGCTACAGCTACAGGTACATTTTTATTTCGTCAATTTTTCTTAACAGTACCTAATGATCTTGTTGATGCCGCCAGAATTGATGGTTGTTCTCCCATGACTTTCTTAAGAAAGGTTTTAATACCCCTTTCCTGGAATAATATTGGGGCTTTATTCTTAGTTGAATTTGTTTATATGTGGAATAGATATTTATGGCCTTTAATTATAACTAACTCTGAAGAAATGCGAGTGGCTCAAATAGGTATTAAAATGTTAATGACAACCGGTTCTATCAATCAGTGGAATATTATTATGGCAGGTGCCATTATAACCCTGATACCACCCTTAATAGTTCTTTTAATCCTACAAAAAACATTTATAGAAGGCTTTGTGATGAGGACAGGAAAATAATATATAAATAATGGGACCAGCCTCACAGCTGGGACCCCTCTACAAACAGTACAAACGGTTCTGCCGTAAACTACTTTCCGTTCCGTTGCCCCAAGTCATCATCCCTATGTCACATTTTACTCACAACTTACCAGTCTTAAACTCGATAATCCAGTTCATTAACTCCTGTTCTTCATGATATTACCAACTGTGTTTTAAAAATCCAATCGCACCTGCTGGTATACCAATACTCAGGTCGCAGTATTTCTGCCCTGCTTTGCCTTCAGTGCACCATCCGGCAGACTCGCTGACCTCTATCAGCGGCTAAACTACTTAACAGTTAATCAACCACTCTTATCTTGTCTCTAACTTCGGATAAGATCAGTACCCTTCGCTACAGTCGGCTTTCGCCTCGCATAAATCACTCTGTAGTCATCAGACCAACTATCAATACTACTATAGTACCGTCTGAATACTGATGTAGCTTTACTTCGGTTTTCCCACTAAAGGTTATACCTTCGCTTACTCATTCCAGTCTGGTTTGAGACTCATCAGTTAATCCCTCGGTCAATTCAAAAGTCACTCTCTTTTGGATCATTCCAACCCTAATCACATCTTGCTCTTCTGTTGTCAAGCACCTATCGGTACTCTCTTCTCCCCAGGTAGGCTCCGAACTTTCCCGATTTTTAGGCGGGTCACCATAACAAAAGGCCACCTCTGGTTCACCTAATGTTTTGGACTAATCCTCTCCTCAGATTCTGTCTCACAACAGACACCCTGTCATTGTCGGGTTCACATACCGATCCGACGAAAACAGCACGGGTAGGATTCTAATTCCACCTACTATCTTTTGAATTTACAAGGCACACTAAAAACTTAACCTCTACTTTAAGATTAGTAGAGGTTAAGTAATTAATAAATCATAGATTCTTTTTTTATTCACTAATATCTGTTGAGTGCTTCAATATTAATGTCATCCGGAACATTTTCCTTTACAACATAAACATCTCCACCATTTCTTAATGTCAAAATAGCAGCATAGTTAAATAAATCATAACTCTCTTTTCCTTTTTGCACCATATGGACCTTGTTTCTATTTTGATCAAAATAACCCTCTAAACTCCGCTTGCCATCTATAAATAATGAATCCACCTTACTGTAGTAAGCATCAGGTATAATCAATTTTATATCAAGTTTAGTCCGGGAAATACCTTTTAATTCCTTAAACTCTTCAATAATTTTTTCCTTTTGTTTTTTTATATGGTTGTATAAAATTTCTGATGTTCTTTGATGAATCTCATTCTGATTTAAATTTTCAGGATTTCCATTTATAAAACTATCAAAAATATGATCATATGAACTTATCTTTTTATAATAGTGATACAGGGCTTGATCACAGTATAAAATCAAAGGCTTTTCACCGTTTTTTAAGGCCGCTCTTATGCTTTTATCAATACTTTTTAAATACTTAGAGAGGTCCTCTTCTTCTGTTTGATTGATGACACCTCTGCCATGGAATATTGTATTTGTTGAAGACACCTTGTGGGAATGATGTTGAATATCTCTTGAATCCCCTTTATAATTTAAATAATCATCTAAACTTTCATCAACTTCATGTTCCTTTAACCTGTTTATACTATGGTTGTTGGCTTCAAAAAATCTGTTAGAATGTTTGCTTAACGCTAAAATATAGTACTTACTATCACTTAATAACTCAGATAATAAAGGAATTATATAAAAATATTTACTTACTGATAATTCCTCTTTCATACTATTATTTAGCCTTACATAATCAAATTTTTCAGGCTTGATAAAAAGTGCCAAGGCTTTCTCATGATGGTGCCAAAAGTTTATATCATCGACTAGTTGATAGGCCGGTTTTAGCAATTTCTCAACCTCAGCTTTTTTATATTCCCATTCATCCATTAAAATACTTTTTGCCTCTGCGAGATAATTCTTTAATTTAATTGCGCTCTTTTGAAAGTTACCCTCTCTGGCTGCTTCAGTTGATAGATATATTGAAATACAGGGTTCATTTATTTCATTGACTAAATTCATTACAAAATTCTTATTAAAAACAGTCATTTATACCCCTCCCAATATATTTTGCTTTTCTTCTTTCTATTTATATTATAACAAAAATTAAGAGGTTTTTATAGACATTAAGTATTTTTATTTGAAATTTGATCTCTAAACTCATAAATTATCTTTTTTAGGCTTTTAATATCTTTCTGGCTGTTTCATCAAGAGCTTCAGTCATATAAGTTAGATTAGTTTCTTCAGCTGTTTCACGATTAGCAGCCATTAGATCTGAACGCTGTAATTCATTTAAATTAAATTTTCGAGCACCGGCCATAAACTGCTGTAAACCTGCTCCTAACTTATCCAATAAAGTCCAAAATGCAACTGCTCCATAGGGTATATTTTTCATTTCTTTTTTACCCACCTTATCCATTACATCATACCATCCAGCAAAAATACCTTCTGGCTTATTACCTATCTCTTGGACAGTTTTCGGTAATTCTGTCCAATGACCATTTAAATCTTTTCTTTTCTCGGGTTTAAAAACGCCTTCAATATTCGAACCTAAAAAACCAGGTATCATAGGTGCCCTTCCCATGCATACTAACTTCACATAAGGTGAACCTAAAGACATTGCCTTAAAGATATGATCTTCTCTACTTAAACCTCCTGCAAACGCTAGGTCAGGGACGTTTTCACCTTTTTCATTTAATATATCCGCATATTCAGTTGCTTTAGAATGCAGTTGTAAAGACGGGATTCCCCAGTTACTCATCATATTCCAGGGGCTCATTCCCGTACCTCCCCCAGCACCATCTATAGTCACTAAGTCTAATTTAGTCTTTGAAGCAAACTTAAGGGCCATCGCCAAACCCTTCATTCCATAAGCACCTGTCTTTAGTGAAATACGATCAAAACCTAAATCCCTCAAATATTGAATAGAGTTTACAAAATCTCTGCTGAGAGATTCTATCGAATCTGACTCTGTGCCTCCCAGTCTGCTGTGGCGGGCAAAACTTTTTATAGCCCCAGACTTAAAAGCATCTCTTACTGTCTCTTTGGTAGGATCTGGATCAACCAAATAACCACGTTCAGCCAAAAACTGAGCATACTTAAGGCTCTTAACCTGAATTTCACCTCCGATATTTTTAGCTCCTTGTCCCCATTTGAGTTCTATAATTACTTGATTACCATATTTTTCTATAATATATTCAGCTACTCCGTTACGTGCATCCTCAACATTTAGCTGAACAAATATTGTACCATAATCATCTTTATACCTCTCATAAATATCTATTCTTCTATCCAGTTCAGGTGCCTTAATAATTTTACCATTTTTTAATTCTGCTTGTTTATCAACACCCACTACATTTTCACCAATAACTATCGGAATACCTGTTAAAGCTGCTCCCACAGCAAAAGAATCCCAATATTTTGCAGCAATAAATGTTGAACCCAAGGCACCCGTCATTACGGGATACCTTATTTTTGTTTTAATATCACTGCCAAATTTACTCTCTATATTTACATTTGAAAAAATGCAATTATCCGGACTAGACTCTTCCTCTTCTAATCCTACACTCCCGTGTGTATATCCCTGAATTCTTACAGAATGATAGCCAACCCCCTTTGAAACAGTGTTGTGGCTACCAGCTGTTATTTCACCAAAATCACGGGGATATAGTAACTTTCTGCCCTTTAAAGATGATAACCATGTTTCACATTTACCTTTACAATCTGAACGGCAAAGAGTACATAACCCCGCTTCTGTTGGATTACCTCTATTTACAGTACCTAAAGCATCATTTCTTTTTGACCATTCAACCATACTATCTACTCCACTCCTTTGTTGTTTTGGTTTTTTATATTTTTTAGCATCAGCATATTTACATTCTTCAAAAAAATATGAGATATAAATTTGCTAATTTGTATAGATTTCTAAAATTTATCCAAAAATATTTAAAGTTTTCTTAAAATTAATATTTTAAAAAGTAGTTAAAAAAGAACAAATCACCTCCCATTAATTATAATAAGGTTATTTTATATTCAATAAATTTATTTTTTTTGAAATGTTTTCAGCACTTTTAACAACCATATTTATAGTTTTGTCTAGTCCAAACGATTTTATGCGTTGTTCTGGACCGACCAGACTTAGTCCATATAAAAGTTTCCCGTCTTCATCTAACACAGGAGCTCCTATCCCAATTGCTCCTTTATCTACTTCACCCCAGCTTATAACATAACCCTGTTTTTTTATCTCTTCTATTTGTTCTCTTAACAATTTTGAATCAGTAGTAGAATTTTCAGTATATGATTTCATCTTTTGATTCATAACCTTCTCAAGTTCTTCTTCTTGTGCATATGCAAGGAGTATTTTTCCGGTAGCGCCACTATGAAGTGGTGTAGTATGTCCGGGTTTCGAGGTCAATTTAATCGCATTTTTTGTTTCAATTTTTTCAATACAGACCCCTCCAACATTGGTATAAACAGATAATAATACCGTTTCTCCTGTTTTATCCCTTAACCTTTTCATCTCTTCAATTGCTATATCTTTATGATCAAAGTTTTTATTCATTCTATTTGCGATCTCTAATACCCTGTAACCCAATCTGTATTTATGACTTTTACTATCTTGAATCAAAATTTCTTCTTTCTTCAATGTATTAACTATTCTATATACCGTACTCTTGTTTAAATTCATGGCCCGAGCTATTTCAGTTATACCTAGATATTTAATATTCTCCTCAAATAAATCTAAAATATTTACAGCCCTTCTTATAGAATTAATATAATCATTTTTGTTGTTAGACATTTAATCACCTCTTTTTTATAATAGTGGAACACTGTTTTTATATTATGTATAACTTTTATATACTAGATAAATTTCAAAAATCCTTTTTTAAATAAATATTTTCAAAATTTCTGAAAATAATATATAAAAAAATTCCTCTCTTTTAAAGAAAGGAATCTTCTCGAAATATTTATATTTAAAACTACTAACTAATACTTGTATATTTTATAATTGCTCCTTAATCATTTGGTAAGCTAAATCAAACGCATCCAGAATGTTATCAACCTGGCGGCCTCCTCCTTGGGCTTTAAGCTTATTGCCTCCCCCTCTTCCTTTTATACATTTAAGTGGTTCATTGATGACTTCATTTGCATCAATTGCTTTTACATTGTCAGAACGGGCTATTAATAATCGGGCCGTTTCTTTTTGTTTATGGGCAAAAATGCAGATAATATTGGCCTGATTGCAAAGTATATTTGCCACAACCTGGACATTATCATAAGAAAATTCAGTCCATAATTTTTTAACCACAAGAATTTTATTTACCCTTTCGGCTGATTTTTTTAGGGCTTCTGCCTTATAACCCATCAGTTCTTTCTCCAGGGTTGACAGCCTGTCTTTATGAGTATTGATAACTCTTTGATACCTTTTCACTTCTTTTAATATCTCTTCTTCGGGTACAGATAAAATATCTCTTAGCTGTAGACAAATCTCATTTTTTAAATCATAGTCTTTTAGAGCTCTTTTCCCACAAACGAACTCTAATCTTACCCCACCTTTGTAATTCTCAACATCTATAATCTTTATCATACCCAATTCAGCTGTGTTCTTAAGATGAGTACCTCCACAAGGTGAAAAATCTATATTCCCAATTTTTATAACTCTTATATTTTGATCAACTGCTGGTTCTTTTCTTAAATTAAGTTCCTTGAGGGCTGTTTGATCAGGATAGAGGATCTCTACATTTATAGCTTTATATATATATTGATTTGTTTTCTCTTCTATTTGCTTTAATTGCTGGAAGGATAATTGTTTATCTAGATCAATGCGCAAATTACTTTCTGATAAACTAAAGCCAACTGTATTGAGATCATATTCGTTTTTTAATACTGCAGATAGTAGATGCTGACCTGTATGCTGCTGCATAAAATCATATCTCCTCTGCCAATCTATATTGCATTTTATATCTTTTATTTTTGTGGGTTTCTCATCTAAAACATGGAATATATTTCCATCTTTTTTATAAACATATTCAACATTTAAGCCATTAATTTTACCTTGATCAGAAGGTTGTCCTCCTCCTTCGGGATAAAAATATGTTTTATCAAGTTTTACATGATATTTACCTTCTTCTGTAGTTATATCAATAATATTAGCTGTAAATTCATTTTGATATTGGTCTTTTTCATAAATTTTTTCTGCCATTATACCACCCTTTAATTTGTTTTTATAATAATTACTTATCAACAGGCTCTTCCTCTTCTTCATATTCTACATCTACATAGTCATCTTTACGAGAAAAATCAGAATGAGAAGAGAAATTACCATTTGTTTTGAATTGATTTTTATTTATATACCTTTGAAAAATGTTCTTTGCCAGCTTGACAAAAAATGGCCTACTAAAAGGTATGATTAATAAAAAACCTATTATGTCAGTTAAAACACCAGGTGTTAAAAGTGTTATACCTCCAATCAAGATTAAAAGACCCTCAATTAAATTATGGGCTGGAATCTGACCACCCGATAACTTTTCTCTAATTTTGGTATAGACAATCATGCCCTGATTACGCGCTAATGTAGCTCCCACAATACCTGTGGCTCCTATCAACAATAACGTTGGTAATAGACCTATTCGGCTTCCTATTTCAATTAAAATTGCTAATTCTACAACAGGAACTACGATAAATATTAAAAGTAATTTTGCAAAAATAATAATCACCTTCTATCTAAGGTATAACCTAAAATTCTCTTAATGCATCAGTTGGTTCTAAATTAGCAGCCCTCCTGGCCGGTATTACACATGTTATTGTAACAATAATAGTACCCAAAATAAAGCCAAAAAACATATTACCATAGGAGAACTGAGGATATATGGTGCTGCTGAATAATAACTCTGAACTAAAACCTTCTGTCATTGAACCAAAGTTAATTCCAATTCCACTCAGAAGATTTGTTAAAAATCCGCCCAGAATTGCTCCAATCAGACTACCAACTGCACCCATAATTGCTCCTTCTATTAAAAAGAGATACAAAATATCTCTTTGTTCTAAGCCGAGGGCATGCATCATCCCTATCTCTTTTGTCCTTTCATTGACGATCATGATCATTGTATTAATAATTACAATACTGGCCAATGCAACTATAAATACATAGATAAAATTGTATATGGCTTTGGCCATTTCCAGCCAGCCAACCAATCCACCTGCTTCTTTATATGACATAGACATGTATTTGCCTGCAATATTATTATTCTCTAAATAGCTATTAACCACCGGCAGAACTTCTTCTGTATTATTCCTATCATCGGCAAATATTAATAGCTCTGTGGAGCTATCCTCCATAAGCAATAATCTCTGGGCCTGATCCAAAGATAGGTAAAAAATAATTTCATTTAACATTGTCAGTCCACTTGTAACTTCTCCTACAATCCTGAAAGTGGCCCCGTTTAATGAGTTAAAAGAATTATTGAAGACTAATGTAACTTTATCTCCAACTTCTTTATTTAGTTTATCCAATAATTTTGAGCCCATTACTATTTCCATATTACCAAACTCGACCATTCTTCCTTCTGTAATCAATTTATTTATATCAGTTGCTGCAAGCTCTTTATCAGGGTTAACACCCCAGCCAATCATATTTATTAATTCACCTTCTGTGGTTGTAATAGCACCAAATTTAATGCGGGGAGCTACAGTTCGAACATGTTGAATCTCCTCTAACTCATTTATAATATCATTTAAATTACTATCATCATCACCCTGTACAGTTTCAGTTAATGATAAAACCCTACCTTCCATTTGATAATCTTTATCTATAATCTTTACATGACCGGAATTATATTGAATTGTATCTGCATAGAAATTATTTACCATACCATTAATAAAACCCCTGGCAAAGATTACTATAATAACAGCAAAAGCAATCGCAATAATAGAAACTGTTGTTCTTAATTTGTGTCTGGACAGATTCTTATATGCTAACTTTATAAAATAATTCATCTTATTTTCACCTACCTTTTATAAATTGCCTGAACGGGATCTTTTTTAGCAGCCCATCTGGCAGGTAATATACTGGCTAACATTGAACCGAACACAGCAAATAAAAACATATTAATAAAGGCATCTGGATTCCATGTCCCATATATTTTACTAATCAAAGGGACCCCAAAAGTTGACATATCTATGTCAACAAAAGCTGCAAAATCTAATCCATATAATGAAAAGAAATATACTGAAATTGCCCCTAATATACATCCAAATATACCTCCTAAAACTCCAATACCCGTGGATTCAAGCACAAAACTTAAAATAATCTCTCTTTCCTTTAACCCCATAGCCTTCATCATCCCGATTTCTTCCATCCTTTCTAAAGCAGCCAGAATTACAATATTAATAATCCCTATTGCAGCAATAGTCAATACAATAAAAAGAATAAAATTATTACCGCTCTGTTTAGCCTGAGTTATGCTGACTTCATCTAAGTCCCGCCAGGAGTAAACGCCTAAATTTCTATCCATACCTTGTAACTCATTATTAAATTCTTCTACTATCTGAGGAGCAAAATTCTGATCATCCAATCTAACAATGAAATGAGTAACCATATTATCTACACTTAATGTGTCCTGAACCACATCAAGAGGTAATAATACTATATTTTGGTTAATAGTAGGGTTGGGAGTATTGATTATACCACTTATTTCTGCATCTATTGTATTAAAGGTTTCACTTTTGGTCCTAGTTAAAAGAGTCACATAATCATGTAATTCTAATTTCATAATATCAGCCAGTCTTTTTCCAATAACAGCTTTTCGTTCACCAGCTTGGAAGATCCGCCCCTCCACAATATAATCTTCATAATTTAATACATTTAAGGTTTCTTGCGGCGAAATACCTTTACCTATGACAGGAGTTTCATTAATTCCATCACTTAATCTTAACTGAAAGTTAATCTGAGGAGCATGTGCTTTATAATTTCTTATTTCGGTCAATTTTTTATTAATTTCTTCATTATTAAACATTAAATTTTTAAGAGGCAGTTCATCTTTATTTTCCCAATAACTGCTATTGGCAACTTGAACATGGCCGTATTCATAGTCTATTATATTTTGAAAAACCAAATCATTCATACCAAGTAAAAAAGAATCAAAGGTTATATAAAAGAAAATAGCCCATGCAATAATCGCAGCAGTAATCATTGTTCTTCTTTTATGACGCATTAAATTTTTTAAAGATAATTTAATTAAAAACATCCAACTCTTCCCTCCTTTCATCCCTGGTTATCTGGCCGTCCTTTAATTCAATTTTACGCTGTGCATAATCCATAACCAGGGGATCATGTGTAGAAAAAAGAAAAGTTGTTTTTAATTCTTCATTCATTTCTAACATTATTTTTAATACATCTTCACCCGTTTTAGAATCAAGATTAGCAGTTGGTTCATCTGCCAAAACTAACTTAGGTTTTTTAACCAGAGATCTAGCAATTGCAACCCGCTGTTTTTGTCCACCTGATAATTCATTTGGTTTCCTGTTTTCAAGACCTTGCAACCCAACAAGTTCAAGCATCTTAAATACTCGTTTTTTTATCTCCCTTGAACTAATATTTTTTAATATCTTAATGGCAAACTCTACATTTTCATAAGCAGTAAGGACTGGAATAAGATTATAGCTTTGGAAAACAAAGCCAATGTTTTTTCTTCTTATCTCAGCTAAATGCTGTTTATCGAGTTCGGCAATATTATCTCCGGTAAAATATATCTCTCCTTCTGTGGGTTTGTCAAGACAACCTATTACATTCAATAGAGTCGTTTTCCCAGAGCCGGAAGGTCCAAAAACAGTCGTGAATTCACCTTTCTCTACAATAAGCTCGACTCCTTTTAAGGCCGGAACATTTATCACTCCCTGATGATAAATTTTTTTCACATTTTTTAATACCAATAAACTCATCTCAGCCATCACTCCTTTATTTTTTGAGACCACTTTCAATTATATTTATTAGATCATCAATTATAACCATAGTATTTTCTTTTAAACCCTCTTCAGCATATATAAAATCACTCAAAGCATAGTTAACACTTGTTAAAAATTTAGCTGTAAAAGCAGGATCTATATCCTTTTTGACATCTCCTTTTTTTATAGCATATTTAATAAGTTTCTCAAAGTATTGATTACTCATTGGTTTTTGCTTCTCTCTAATATCAATACATACTTTAGATTTACTGTTGATAAAATTATTACCGATAGCAACCAGGCGAGGATTTTCTTCAGCAAATTGAATTCCACCTTTATAAAGCTGTCTTAATAAATCAAAAAAATTCAATTGTTCCGGACTATTCATTACTTCTTTGTTTAAATATTTTAACTTTCTTTTTAAAATAATCCCAATTAGATATTTATACAAATCTTTCTTTCCATCAAAATATTGATAAAAACTGCCACTGGCTATACCAGATTTTTCAATAACACCGGTCACATTAGCCTGATGATAGTCGTTTTCAGCAAATTCATCGATGGCAGCGTCTAATATCTTATTTTTCTTTACATCTGATAGATTATAAAAGGTCTCTTTAGGCATTTCCGTCCTCTCCTTTACATGAATGTGAATTCAGCTTCATGTGACTACATCTTCATTATATAATCAAAAAAAAATTTAATCAAATAAAAAATCAACTAGTTACTTTTTTTAACCCAAACTGACCAGCCTTTTTCTTCAGAAGCGATTACTGAGAAACAACCCATACCCTCTTGATCTGTCCTGATAGGTTGCTCAAGATGACCAGTAATATCAAAATATTCGGTATTGGGACTGTGAGTTTGAATTTCTTTTTTGATAATATCATTACTATCATCTATAGTAAGTAGCATCACAAGCCCTGTGTCTTGGTATTCATCTTCTCTCAGATAACAGTACGTCTTTTGATCGGTTGCAGAGCTTTCCAAACCCTGACCATAGGCATATGTCTGTCTGGCTTTTATTAATAAATCGAGCTTTTCAGACATTTCTCTTGTGTAATAATCTTTCCAGTATATAGTGGGAAGTCCCTTATCTCTTAACAAAATATAGGCATAGGCGTGGTATTTATAATGTGATATTGATTCGATATTGTCATCATCAATTTGATCTCGATCTGTATCATGTGTATCTACAAAGGTAATAACTCTATCTTGATATTTTTTATTATTGACAAGCCCGGCATTTTTTAAAGATCGCATGTCTAAATTTCTATGTTTGAGCTCAACAAATTTAGAACGGAGGGGATAATCAAAGACCTTTAAAGCTTTTGCATCTATCTGCTTGATAAAATCAATTAATTCATCTTCTTCTTCTATCCAGGCTTCTGCGCCAAAGAACAATTCTTTTGAACTGTTATCATTCACCTTTTTTATAAAAGTCCTTAAAAATCCCTGGTCTATATGTTTAGCTGCATCGATTCTAAAACCATCGAAACCAAGATCATTAATAATCCATTTACCCCAGTTGAGGACATCTCTTTGAACTTTTTTATTATTATAATCAAGGTCTGCTCCCATTAAAAAATCTTCTCCATAAGACCAATCCCAATCTTTATCTGAAAATAAAATCTTACCAAGTTTTTTGGTCCTTTCATCCCAATCTACCCCATCAAATGATGAATAATCCAGTTTATATCGGCTATATTTTTCATTTCTACCCGGAAAGTCATATCGGGTCCATACTTCAGCTTCTGTACCATTCTTTAGTTGAACAATTTCAGTTTGATCCGCTCCAAATCTATGATTTAATACAGCATCAAAAAATACTTTTATTCCATGTGAATGAAGCTTTTCAAGAGCTTTGATCAGTTCTTCTTTTGTACCATATTTTGTTCTTTTACTACCCTTTTGTTCAAATTCACCCAGGTCCCAAATATCATATACCCCATAACCAATATCCTTATCTCCTGCATTCCCTTTTGTCGCAGGAGGAATCCAGACCGAAGCAAATCCACTTTCAGCCAATGAGGCAGCTTTTTTAGCTAGAAGATTCCAGAGGTTACATTCTTCTTTAAATTTTTCCTTATAACTATTAGTACACATTTCCCAATAAAAAGCCTGGAGCAAAATTTTCTTTCCCATTATTAGCCTCCTGGTCAAATATTGTATATAATAAATAATAGTTATATTATTTTTAAGATGACTCATGATCACTTTTTTTTATTTTATACATCATAAAATCTGCTCTTTTAAAAACATCCTTTAAATTAGTCTTGTAATTTTTTTTGATACTATAGCCAGCTGATATGCCTACGGGATAGGAGTGTTTATCACAAGATTTAGTAATATTGTTTTTTATTCTTTTAATTATTTTTTTGCTTTCCGCTCCATTTGTTTTGGGCAATAAAATGGCAAACTCATCTCCACCAACTCTGGCCAGTATATCTTCGTTTCGAACCGCTGCTTGTATAGATTCTGCAATCATTTTTATATATCTATCACCTTCAGCATGACCATATCTATCATTGACTACTTTTAAGTTGTTTATATCTGTCATAATGATACTGATCGGTAATAATCTTGATTTATTTAATCTATCCATTTCACTTTCAAAAAAACGCCTATTATATAATCCGGTCAATTGATCATGAAATGACAAATATTTGATTCTCTTTTCCTCTTTTTTACGTCTGGTAATATTCTCATAAATTGCATAAACACCAATTTGTCCTTTTTCTAAAACAATTGGAAAGGCATTAATGGATACATTTATCCTTTCCCCATTTTTATTTTTCCTAATAGATTCAGTCTCTACAGTTTTATTGTCTAAAACCCTGCTGCTATAATTTTTGCCTTCTGAAAATTTTTCTTCCGGTACTATCAAATCATCTATATTTTTACCCTTGATCTTTTCACTTGAATAACCAAATAATTTCTCAAACTTTTTATTTGCCCTAATAACTCTATTGTTATTACTTAACAAGACAATTGCTGTAATAGATTTATCAAATAGTTGATGGAAGTATGCTCTTTGTTTGTTTAATTCATCTTCTCTTTTTTTTATTGCTGTTATATCATTATATAAAGCATACATACCAATTTGGCCTTCATCTAATTTGATCGGATATGCATGTAAAGATACATATATTCTTCGACCACTTTTATTTTTTCTGATTGTCTCTACGTTTATGTTATGACCATCCATAATTTTTTGATCATTATTAAGTCCCTCCTCTAATTTTTCTCTAGGTGTTATCAAGCTATGAATATTAAGCCCTTTAACATTTGTTTCTTTATATTCGAATAAGTTTTCAAATTGACGATTTATTTTCAATATTTTACTCTCATTATCCAGTAAAGCAATTGCTACATTTGACTTCTCAAAAAGCTGTTCTAAATAAACCTGCTGCTTTTTGAATCTTTCTTCAATATCCTTTTTATAAAAAGTCTGGGCTAGAATCAATAAAAACTTTAGAATTTTTTTGTCGTGTTTAGTAAAACTCTTTGAGCTGCCTTTTCTTATATCCAAAGTTAATCCGCCTATTAATTGCCTTTCGAAATATAGATCAAAGGTGATTGATTCCCCAATTGGTTGACTGGCTTTAGAAAGTTTAGAAAAATTATTGGATTTTGCCCTGTCTTGAGAAATATTCATTATATTTTTTTTGATAATAATTTTATTACGTCTTTGATCATGTTGAAAAACTTTGGCCATCATTTTAATCTCTTGTAATAATTCTAAATTATGACCCACACTATCTAAAAAATGGACCTGGTTGTCCACGTATTTATAGACACTGCCATAGTCAGCTTTTTTGATTAATTTCATAGCAGTATTAAACAATTTTTGCCAGAAAATTTTCTCATCTTTTAAAGCAACCTCGTTAAAATCATTGGTGAAGTTTATTATTTCTTCAAGTATATTTTCCAGCAGCTTTGCTCTGTAAGTTAATTTTTCAATTTTATTTTCTAATTGGGATATCTGCCCCATAAAACTAATACTCCTTATCTATTTTTGATAAAATTATATACTCATCTCAATCTAAAATGGTCTTAAAAAGTGAAACATTATTTTCTAACTTCTCACCCTCCATCAAATCATCTAAAGCCTTTAAATAATCTCTTCTTCTAATTTGAGGAACTATCTTTCTTTTAGCAATTTCTCCTAAAACAACTATATTCTGCATTCTTATTTCCTTAAGATCATCTTTATATACTTCAATTAGTTCAGCCTCTTTTTTTTGGGCTGCTTTTATAATATCTTTAGCCTGCACTTCTTTTGTATTTCTTAATCTTACATCAAGCGTCTGCCAGGAAGTATTGTAATAAATAATAGTCCCCTCCTGTTTAAGATAATTATTTATACCCCTTAAGGCCTCTGTTCTTTCCAGTGAAATTACTAAATCTGCTTTGTTTTTTTGAATTAATGGTGAGTGAATTCCTTCTCCCAACCTCAAATGTGATTGAACAGTTCCACCTCTTTGCGCTAAACCGTGGGTGTCAACCCCTCTTAAATTAAGCCCTGCATAATCAGCAGCTCTAATCAAAACCTCACTTAATAATCCGATACCCTGTCCCCCAACACCAATTATATATATATTTAGCCTGTCCTTTTTTTGCATTATTTTATACCCCCTTCAGTTCTTTTAATGTTAATTGCATTAACAGGACAGGTCTGTATACAAGAGCCGTCTCCTATGCATAGATCTTCATTAACATCAACTTCTCCATTTTCTTTAATGCTGAAAGAAGGGCAGCCAAATTCTTCAACACATTCATGTATCTGTTCACAAATATCTTGGTCTATGATAACTTTGTTATCTTTAAAAGTATTGTTTTTTCTTGCTTCTCGTGTAAACTTAAGCATACAGGGATGAGAAGCAATTACAACACTAAAACCATCTTCATTAATAGCTTTTTTAATAATTGTTTCTAATTTTGATTGGGCATAAGTATCCGCTTCATAAATGCTTGTTACCCCCATACCTTTTAAAATCTCTCTTATTTTGACCGGTTTAATTTTTTTATTGAAATTAGAACCGCTGGCGGGGTGATTTTGATGACCTGTCATCGCAGTTGTACCATTTTCCATGATGACTAACGTTATATTATGATCATTATAAACTGCATTTACAATACCAGGAAGACCGGCATGAAACATTGTTGAATCACCTAAAAATGATACCACCTTTCTTTCCTTATTAAATAAAGATAAACCCGTTCCTGTTGAAGTAGAGTGACCCATGGATAGCAACACCTCACCCATCTCATAAGGCGGTAAAAATCCGAGGGTATGACAACCAATATCAGCTACTGTTATATCATTTTCTGAAAGAACCTGCTTGATGACATAAAATGCTGACCTATGTCCACAACCCGGGCATAACTGAGCAGGCCTATTTTCAACTTCCATTAATTTTTTTACTTCCGGTTCTAATTTAATGATTTTCGGCCAGGTTTTTTGCATAACTTTTTTAACCTTATAAGGTGTGTATTCATTAACCCAGTCTTCAACTTCCTGCTTACCAATAATCTTAATCTTAATATTATTATCAAATGCTATTACTTTTATTTCTTTTTCTAATATATCATCAAGCTCTTCCAGTATTTTTATTTCTTTATGTGCTTGCAAAAATTTCTTTATGGGTTTTTCGGGTATAGGATATACTATACCCAACTTTAATATATCAGGAGGATTTTCAACATCCTCTAATACATCTCTTAATGATAAGTATGGTAACCCTGCTGTAATAACACCTCTATTTTTATTTCCATTATCAACAAGTTGATTTAAATTTGTTTGATTTGCGTAATCCTTGAATATTTCTAGCCGTTTTAAAGCCCTTTTCTTCATAGGAAACACCTTTGATGTAATAGGTATATAGTTATCTGAACGTACGGAAAATTTAGGTGAATTATCAAAATTTACTTTTTTAAAAGCCTTAAAATGAACCTTCTGTTTAGCATGACAAACATGAGTACTTAAACGTAATAAAATGGGCATCTCTCTTTTTTGTGACTGTTCGGCTGCTATTTTATAATATTCATAGACTTCCTGTGGATCAGAGGGCTCAAACACAGGCATATAAGATAAATGGGCATAATGTCTATTATCCTGTTCATTCTGAGAAGAATTTGCACCAGGATCATCTCCAACTACAACTACCATCCCTCCTTTTATTTTCATTAATGGCAGTTGAACAAAACTATCAGCTGCGACATTCAAACCTACACTTTTAAAAAATACCGTAGATAGATGGCCATTGATTGCTGCACCAAAGGCAATTTCGGTTGCCACTTTTTCATTTGTAGAAAATTCAAAATAGAAGGATCTTTTTTCTTTTTTAATACTTTTTATTGCTTCAGCCGTTTCCGGCATAGGAGAACCTGGATATGAGGTAATTACACGTGTTTTTGATTCAATCATCGCCCTAACCAAAGCGGTATTTCCAATAACTATTTCAGAAAATCCTTGATTTTTTAGCAGCATTTTACCCATTGATTTCATTTAGAAACCCCCTTAAATTTGCTATTAAATTTATTAACTACATCGTTGTAAAAATTAAAAATATTTTTACCATTAATTTCCTTATATTTACAAATAAAAATTCACATTTACTAATAAATATAGTTATATCATTCTTGTATTAGTTCATTTTTCCTTTAAAAAAATCTAATAAAAATAAGATTTAGGAGCATTGTATAATTAAATGCACGGAAGGATAAAAAAATAGACACACACCCTGTACCTCCTATATAATGTTAAGTATTATGCAAAACATCAAGGAGGTATCA